>Ga0116144_10000257_pt1 | contig 72504 bp, 62 predicted proteins | sample AD_UKC035_MetaG_FD_89746 | JGI IMG/M metagenome (GOLD analysis project Ga0116144, IMG submission 89746) | Active sludge microbial communities of municipal wastewater-treating anaerobic digesters from USA - AD_UKC035_MetaG | ecosystem: Engineered > Bioreactor > Anaerobic > Digestate | place: USA...
AGATGTTCCCGTTTCAGCGGTTCGTAGGCCGCTTTCAGTTTCAGGTAGACGGGGTGGTCCGCTTCGCTCATCGTCCTGGGTTTTTGCAGGCGCTCTTCAATCAGGTGCTCCGGGGCGGTGACTTCGATAAACATTATTTTTTCTCCGAATGCAGCGGCTTTTTCTTCAAAATAATTTCTCAACGATTCCCTGTAAAAGGTGGCGTCCAGGACCACCGGTTTTTTAAGGGACAGGGCTTCGGACATCATCTGACCCATGACCCGGTAAACCATTTCTTTTTCTTCCTCGCTGTAGGTTCTCCTGGACAGCCTCTTCATCCGGACTTCGTCCGAACTGAGGTATTGCCCTCCAAGCGTTCCGGCCAGCTTTGAAGCAAAATAACTTTTACCGGAACCGGGTAAACCCATGACGATAACGACCATGTGCGCTAATATAATCCAAAACCGGTTTTGTTTTAGCAGTCATCAGGCCCGGGTAAAACAAACACATCATGTGACAAATGTTTGCGTTTTACCCCGATGCGTAGGTAATCCTCTATATTTAGAGTAAATCTCCCTTATGAGTTATAAACCAATACCCATTCGAAGCGGTGTATGGGGTTATCGGGGAACCGATGCCCTTTTTCTGGATCTTACCGGCACGGATATACCGGCACTTGCTGCATTCGACCTGGCTTATTTAAACGGAGACCATCATGTGCAAACTCTTATAGCGGGAGGGAAAACGGGAGAACCGTCGAGTTTTTTACTGGGCCTGGGTGACGGGGATAATGGTCTTTTGGGCAATCAACGGGACCCGGTAGAACTTAAAGCGGTCTACTATCCAATAACCCCCCCTCACCTGACCCGGACCAGTGAACGGAGCATTTCCGGATCTTCTTCAAACCGGCAAAACAGCATCGTCTCCATTCCCAGGCTGGCAGCGGATGAAGTTTTTGTTCTACGGGGCTTTGAATTTCAGGGAACGCAGGGCGGGAACCACCACCTTCGCAAAGTGGGGGTCCGGTATCATTCCATTCGCAGCGAGATCAGAGTTGATTTTGTGGACGACTCTCCGCAGGATGACCGGTATGCTTACATCATAAGGTATTTTATCCTGAAAAGAGGGGATCACCCGCGTGGGTTAATCCTCAGGGGGGTTTACAGCCAATCGTTTGAATTTACCGATTCAGCCCGGATCCCCAAGACCAACAGGGGCAATGCTTTGTTGGCCGGATTTAATTTCGAATTCAAGGACGGCGATCATCATTTAAGACGGATAGCTGTCGATGTTCAGCCCACGAATGAATTTGGGGTCGTTTTTACAGATAGTCAGACAAACCACGGGGTGAAAGCAAGCGTTGACTATGTAGTCCTGGACTGGTCCGGGGCTTACCGTTGATATAAAAACGGTATAGATCGTTTGGTGTAGCGGACGGGTTCACTCCAGGGACGGCACGGTCGTTGGCCGGAGGATAAAACGCATAGGGATAAGGAGATGAGTTTTAAACCTGATCGCCGGATCTTTTTTTCGACAGGGCTTGAGCCATGGCTTCTGCTCCGCGCGCGACAAAAGTAGCATCGGCTCCACAAGCCAGAAAACGGTAACCCAGTTGGAAATACATTTCATATTCAGCAAGGTCCAGCAATAAAACCCCTGTGGCTTTATGGTGTTTCTTAGCGGCAAGGGCCACATCCCTTATAGCTTTTTGATACACCGGGTGATCCAATTGCCCAAATACGCCCAGGGACAGGGATAGATCTGAAGGGCCCACAAACAGGACGTCCACCGCGTCCAGGGAGGCGATGCGGTCCACCTGCTCGAGGGCATCCGGGGTTTCAATCTGGACCACCCCGATCAGATTGTTTTCCAGAGTATGAATATACTCCGTTGCATTTTTACCAAAGCCCGTAGCCCTTACCATTTTTGCCATACCCCGGGTGCCTTTCGGCGGATAATACATCATGCGGCATACTTCATCTGCTATGGCTGCCTGGCGGATCTGGGGGAACATGATCCCTGAAGCCCCCGCATCCAGGATACGTTGGATTTTTGACCGGGAAAGTTCATCGGTGCGCACCAAGGGCGTTGCGGGGGTGCCTTCGAGGACCTGCAATTGCTGGTACATCGCCAGGTCATTGCCCGAACCGTGTTCCAGATCGATCAGGACCCACTCGAAACCGGCTCTTCCGATGATTTCCGCGGATACGGTGGACCCAAGATTGATCCAGCATCCGTGCAGGGCCTCGCCGGAACGGATTTTTTCTTTAAGATTTTTCATGAATGTTCACGAGGTTGAATTTTGGAATTGGCAGTCTGTTTTTTTTTATCGTAGAGGAATATGGACAAGGTCTTACAAAGGTATTAAACCCGTTGACCACCTGTCGGCGGGGGTCATTTCCAGGGCTTGGACTTTTTTATTTGCCGGAGGATCTCTTTTTCATTTATTCCTTTGCGCCGGGAACCGTATTTATATTCCCTGATGGTGGGATGTCCGAGGGTCACCTCATCCTGTCCGCAACGACCGATCTGCAATATCAGGGGAGACATGCTCATCTGTTTTTTTTCCTTGTTTATAAGTTGGGTGTTTTCATCATACCGCAGGCTCACTGCTTCCGGACTGAAGTCCAGGGTCATGCTTTTTCCTTTTAGGGCATATTTACCCCGGAGGTAGGTGTCGTGATGGAGGCACCGGTCGACCAGGGCAAATTTTTTTTTATTCAGAAAAATAAGGTCTGAAGCACAGCAGTCGCAGGCGGCAATCACCTCACAGGCCTCTTTCGAAAATTCATCCGATAGAATAAATACCTGTCTTGCAAATTGCTGCCCCCAGGTCAAACCGGACCAGGCCATTGAAATCCAGATAAAGTACAGTCCTTTCATTTTTCCAAAGGGTTTAGAATTTTTTTGATGTGCTTCGGATGGGCGAGGCATGGCTCGCGGTCGGCCTGGGCCCACTACTTCTGCCATACCCTTACATAATCTATTTCCATCCTCCGGGGCCAGATGTTTTCATCTACACCCTGTTGGCCGCCCCAGAATCCGCCAACGGCAATATTGAGGAGCAGGTACATTTTATTATCAAAGGGCCAGGATTCATACGAATGGTGTTCGTTTTTAAAACTGAAATAAACCTGGTCGTCCATGGAGACGCGAATTTCTTCGGCATCCCATTCCACCCCATAGCGGTGAAATTGTTGGGAACAATCGGGTACGGAAATGTTTGCAGTCTTTTGTGTACCGATGCTGTGGTGGTATTTTTTGCAATGAATGCTTGCATGTACCCGGCCCTGATCCCATCCCACATGTTCCATGATATCTATTTCTCCGTCATCGGGCCATTGGAGGGGTTGAGGATCGCCCAGCATCCAAATGGCCGGCCAGGTCCCCCGGCCTTCAGGCAATTTGGCCCGCACCTCCAATTTCCCGTATTTCCACCCATAAGGTTTATCCAGTCCGGATTGGGCAGAAATCAGGCGGGCTGAAGTATAAGGGTTTCCTTCCCACTCTTCTTTACGGGCTTCGATGACCAGGAGGCCGTTTTCCACCCGGGCATTTTCCAGCCTTTTTAGGGTATAAAATTGTAATTCATTATTACCCCAACCATGACCTCCCACATTATAAGACCATTTGGTGCTGTCCGGCAATCCGTCGTATTCGAATTCATCGTTCCATACCAATTTATAAGGCGGAGGGTCGTCTGTTTTAGGGCTGGAATTGCAGGAAATCCCTGTAATCAGGATAAATAATTCGATGAGGTTATGCATGGTATTCAGAATTAAGTTTCTTTTCATAGATCCAAAATCATTTTCAGATGCGGAATGCCGTCCTCCAGGTAGCGCTGATCGGTGCTTCTGAATCCAAGAGAGGAATAAAAACCAATGAGATAGGCCTGAGCGCCGATTTTGATCGGGTGAGGTCCGTGAATGGACCTGACCTGTTCGATGGAATGCCGCATGAGTATTCTCCCATATGAAAGTCCCCGGAAACGGGGATTCGTCACCACCCGCCCTATGGATAAATAGCCGGCATAGGGCATATTCAAACCAAACAACCTGGAATAGGCGACCAGGTCTTTTTGTTTATTATAGATCATCAGGTGATGGGCCGCCTCGTCGTAACCGTCGGTGTCCAGGTAAAGGCAGGATTGTTCAAGGATAAATACCTGTTGCCGCAGCCGGAGGATATCATAAAGTTCCGCGGCGACCAGTTCCGCAAAGGGTTTGCAGTGCACGGCCAGGGCTTCGTTCAAGGGGTTAAGTTCTTTAGAGGTATGAAGGTTACTGCTCAAGGGGTTTAATAATTTTTGTTGACCCCGAGGTCTTCCCCGGAAGGATTAAAAGTGTAATAGCCTTGTATCCCAAGATGCAGACCACCGGGGGTCCTTACTTCTTCCAGTTTATTGCAACGGATGGTCGAAGAATAAAGGATGTGTTCGAAGGGCTGCACAAACAAGTGGGGTTCCCGCTGGCTCAGTTGGAGCCGGGTGTTACTGATCAGTTGCTGCAGCGAAAAGTCCCAGGGAGAAAGATTAAAATCACCGGCCACCAGTTTTGGAAGGGTATCCCCGTCCTCAACCCAATCCGTCACGGCGTTCAGAAATTGCTGGACCCTGTTAAAATCCGTCGTGTTCAGCCTGGGAAGTACGTGGCAACTGAAAAAATTCATCGCCCTGCCTTCAATATCCAGTTGAAGTTTTAGCACCGGAATGTCGTAATTGACCATCGTGTCCCTGAAATGCAGGGTATCCGTTTTCAGGATCGGATATTTGGAATAAACCACCATGCCATAGGGGTCCACCCTGTTCATTTCTGCCCGGTAAGGATAGTTTTCGCTCAAACCATCAGATAAAACCAGGGCCCAGTCGGGCGTGAGTTCCTGAATGTTGAGGATATCGGCCTTGCTGGCCAGGAGTCGCCGGCTGATGTTTTCGTATTCGTCCGCCCCGGAATTAATCAGGATTTGACAAAGACTGAAATCGATATCCGCCTGCCTGAACAGGGATTGAATGCTGGAATTACTGGTTTTCTTCAAATAAAGGCATAAAATGGCACACATGCCCAGGCAGGTAAACATAATCTTGGGCCTGTCGAGTATCATAAATCCCATTGCGGAACCCAGAAAAAGAAGCACCGCTTCAAAAGCATGACTGCTCAGACCGGCCAGGGTGGCCCGGTTGGGAGTGAATAATAAAAGCAGGGTTATCAAAATCATCGAAAGGATGATCCCTCCTTCCACCCATTGGTATGTCAGCAGTTGTTTAATTCTTTTCAAGATGGCTTTCCTGAGTCAAAGTTAATCTTCATTGCATCAACGAAATGAGCAGATGATTTATTTATCAGGATTATCCCGGCCTTGATAAGACGGCAGCTAATTTTTTTTGCAGATGATTCCCCTGCATATCCAGGGCTTCCGCGGCCAGGATATATATCCCGGTCGGACAATTCATTCCGGCCTCGTCCCGGCCATCCCATTCGATGCTTCCTTGCTGGGAAAAAGACAGATTATTGACCAGTTTTTTGACCAAGCCCCCCCGGTCATCGTAGATATAGACCCTGCCAAGGTATCCGTTCCGGGGCAAGCGGTACTCTATTTCAAGCTGATCCCGGTAACCGTCTCCGTCCGGACTGAAAAGGGAGTATTTTAATTGGAAATATTCACTCCCGGCAACGGATGCAGAGGCTGAATTTTTTCTGGTTGGCGTTCCAAAACCTTCCAGTCCGGAAGCCGATTGCCAGTTGGTTCGATCCGCCCCGGCTTCCGGATTGACCCTTTCCAGGGATACCCCTTGCTTTGAATTCAGAAAAGGATGATGGTAGGTTTCCTCATAATATACCGAATCAACCAGCAATCCGCCTTGCGAATAAATGGTCAGGTGGCCCGAACCATCGGCCAGGGCCGGCAAATCCTGGGCAATCATCACGTCGGGCTGAACTTTTTTAAACCGGAAAGCAATATCCACCGGATCCGGACTCAACACAAGATATCCGCCAGGCAGGAGGTATGCAGCGGTTCCGATCGTTTTTTTCTGCCTGTTCATTTTGTTTTCGAGGACCCAGCCTTTGATGAACACCACTTTTCCAGACCGGTTGTACAGTTCTACAAAATCAGAACCGCGGCCTTCCGGATTGAATAAAATTTCATTGATGATCAGGTCATTCCTTTCTGCCTTTTCCGGTTTGGTCAGAATGGAGGAGTGCACGCCGGCATTACGGCCTGCACAATCCCGGAGCCGTATGGAAATCTGGTACAATTGGCCGGACAAAAGCGGGGCAGGCAACAAAATCATGAAAGACTGAAGGTCGTCACCCGGGACGATCCTGGTTTCATCCATTGGGGGACTGAAAACAAGATCCGAGACAGAAGGCTCCTGGATATCCTTGTTTACATAAACGATGATCTTTTGGTCGCCGGATACCACTACCGAATCCAGGGCAGGCTCCACTTTAAAATTTGAATCCGCTGCCGCATTTTTCCTGCCCGGGCTGCCTCCGGTGGTATCGGTGGACGCAGTCCAGTTTTTAATCTGGTCACACCAGTTGGAAGTATTGATCATTTCCAGGGACCAGCCCCCATTTTTCTTCCGTCCGTCCCCATACCATTCATCAGTATAGGATACCCTGTGAATCAGTTGGTTTTGATGATACAGGGACAGGGTCCCGTGGCTGTTGCGGATCCCCGGCCAAGCCTCCAGTCCCAGGACGGGTCCGAAGGGACTCAAAGCCGGAAAGGCATCCGGTTCGCAGAACATAAAATATTGCCCGGGTTCCAGGAGGAGGTCATCCCGGTCAATCCGGAACGCACGGGATTCAAAACTCAAAGTCAGGCCGTGGAGGTTTATCGTCCTTCCGGAGTTGTTAATGATCTCCAGGTATTCATAAGGCGGCAGGCCGACCACCGGGGAGGGATCAGCCATGATTTCACTGATCAGCAAATCAAAGGGGAGAACAGGGTCAGGGGAAACCCTGGTTTTATTCCTATGAATATCAGGCAAAAAAAATTCACGAACCCGGATGCCGCAAACAAACAGGAACAGCCCTGCAAGCAGGGAATGGAGTGGTCTCATAGGGTGTGTGTTTAATTAAAAACTTATATTAAAAAATTAAATATAATAAGTCTCTGACCTAAAAATAAACTGCATTTTGAAACCATGTATATTTGCGGGCTTAATTATCATTGTACTCCATATGAAAGTTGCATGCGTTGGCGCTACCGGATTAGTCGGTACCGTCATGTGCCAGGTGCTCGAAGAAAGGGATTTTCCGGTGACCGAATTTATTCCCGTGGCTTCTGAAAAATCGGCCGGGAACAAATTCCTGTTTAAAGGAAAAGAATATAAGATTCATACCCTGGCCGAGGCGGTGGCAAAAAAACCGGACCTGGCCCTCTTTTCAGCCGGTGCATCGGTTTCCCTGGAATGGGCGCCCCGGTTTGCCGAGGTCGGTACGGTGGTGGTGGATAATTCCTCCGCCTGGAGGATGGACCCTTCAAAAAAACTGGTCGTCCCTGAAGTAAACGGCGAGGTGATCACTGCCGGGGACCGGATCATTGCCAATCCCAACTGTTCAACCATTCAAATGGTGGTGGCCCTGGCGCCGCTTCATAAAGCATACGGCATCAAAAGGCTGGTCATTTCGACCTATCAATCGGTGACCGGTACCGGGGTGAAAGCGGTCAGGCAATACGACCGGGAACATTCGGGCGAGCAGGTGCCCCAGGAGGAAAAGGCTTATAAATACCCGATTTTTGAAAATGTCATCCCCCATTGTGATGTGTTCCTGGACAACGGGTATACCAAGGAGGAGATGAAGCTGGTCAATGAAACCAAAAAAATCCTTGGAGATCCCGGGATCCGGGTGACGGCCACTGCGGTAAGGGTGCCGGTCAAGGGCGGTCACTCTGAAAGCGTTAACGTCGAATTGGAACGGGATTTTGAGATGGACGACATAATAAAGTTACTTTCTCAGGCTGAAGGGGTGCAAATGATGGATGATCTGGCAACTTTTAAATATCCCATGCCGTTATATGCAAAAGGGAGGAATGAAGTTTTTATTGGCCGTCTTCGCAAGGACGAGTCTCAGGAAAGGACTTTAAATATGTGGATTGTTGCCGATAATTTACGCAAAGGAGCTGCGACGAATGCTATTCAGATCGCAGAATATATGTTAAAAAAAGAACTACTGCCGCTCGAAGCGGAAACAGTATAGAGGACGAAACCTAACTTACCGCAACTGTTAATCGATTACCTGATTTTACCGTATGAAAAGGAGAATTGTTTTTTGGGGTACCAATACTGAGAACGAAAAAGTACTGGTTGCTTTACAGCTTGATCCGGAACAAAATATTGTACACGAATGGATTTTTCCCCAGGCCCATGTGACGGAAGAATTTGCCAATACCATGATGAGGGACTGGAGGATAGGAAAAGAGCTCGATTTCCCGGAATCTGCGGTCCATTCAGAAAAAGCCCTTACGGCTTCAGAGTCTCTTTTATCACCCGGTTTAAAGCCGGATAAGGAAGATATCATCCTGAGGGCCCAGACCGAATGGCATTTTATCGTCCTTTCCCATAAATTAAAGCAGGGCTTTGAGAATGAATACCGGGACCTGAAAGAAAAAACAGATAAACTCCTCAAATACGACAACGAGCTTTGGGAAGAGCTCAAAACCTTCTGGGACCGGGTTCAAAACCAGGTCAGGGAAAAAAACCTGTTTAAAGAACATGCCCAGATCCTCCGTGACGGCACCAATGCCCTGTTTGAGCAGCTGAAGAAGTTGAGAAAGGCCGTCGATGAGGAATTTGACCGTACCTCCCGGGACCATGTAAATCAATTTCAGAAAAAACTGGATGAAATAAGTCATAAACTTTCCAACAACCTCAGCCTGCAGCCTCTTTTTTCTGAACTGAAGGAATTGCAAAACGCCTTGAAGGGGATTGAGATGAACCGCAATGACCGGAGTAACATCTGGGACCAGATCGATAAACTGTTCAAACAAATCAAGGACAAAAGATTCGGGCACAAGGATTCGCGTGAAGGTTCCGGGTCTGACCGCCTTTCAAGAAGGTACGAAGGCCTTATCGAAGCCCTGCAAAAAATGGAATCCTCCATCAAAAGGGATTACAACGACCTGGAATTTGAAAAAAGAAAGGTGGCCAATTCCGAAGGGCAGCTGGAAGCTCAAATCCGTCAGGCCAAAATCAAAATGATTGAGGAACGCATTCGGTCCAAGGAAGAAAAACTTCACGACATGAGATCTACCCGGGAGGATCTCGAAAAAAGACAGGAACAGGAAAAACAAAGGGAAATACGCCGCCAGGAAAAATTAAAACTGGAACAGGCGAAACATGCCGTCGAGGATCGCATTAAGGAGGAGATTAAAAAGGCCGCCGAGGCAAGGAAAGACGATACCCGCCTTGAAAAGGCCGCCGAGGCCATTTCCGGGAGTCCCAAGCCGGTTGAACCGCATGACAACATTCTGGACGCCATCGGCACCACGCTTGGAGAGACGCTTGAAGATGTGGTGGATACCGTACGAGCCGTTTCCGAGGTGGTGGGCGATAAGATCCAGGAGTTTACCGAAAACCTCAAAAGCGACAAGCCCTCAGAGGATAAAAATGCCTGATCAGTCTCTCAGGGATTCCCTTTTTTCCATCGAATTGCCGGGAGTCCCCTTGATCCATCCCCTGCATTGATCGGAGCCGCACTGGCAGGCAAAGGGTTCCATGGTTTCATCCAGAAAAGTAGCGTAATCCAGGGTAAGTTCCGTGCCCACAGGGATATCTTTAAGGGCGATGACATTGAGCCCGTCGTAGCCGGTATTTGGATCACAACTGTGATTCTGGGGGGCCCAGACGGAGGGGTCGTCATCCCAGAGAATATAGAGGTGTCCGCTCAGGGGCACGGCGTACCGGGCAAATAAGTCTTTTTCCACAGCCGACCAGTTTTTGTCCACAAATTGTTTGGTGACGATCCGGTGGCCGCGGGCTTCGTTGTTGAAAATCACTTCTCCTGCGGCGAGGTGCACGTTGGCATAAATGCCGAATCCATTGATGGAATCGCCTTTCATCGTATACTTTTTAAGCTGGGCTTTGTACCTGGAAATCCCTTCCCGGATGATGTGCTGCAAAAAGCCGGCCTGACCGATGCCATCAAAACGAAGGATGTAATCGGCGGATCCCTCATACCCATCGGAATAAAAAACCGAACAGGTAAAATTGATTTCCAGGAAATAGATCTCCTTTTTATCGTTGACCCTGAAATCAAGCCTGGCATACCCCATTCCTCCGAATCCCCTGAATATTCGCTGGGCGGCAAGCCTTAGCCGGTTTTCGAGTTCGGGGTCCTGGCAGGGAACATTGGCCTCCAGGTGCAGTTCCGATGTTTTGAGGGCATAGGTTTTATAGGCAAAACCACTGGGGAAAACATATTCTACCGGTTTGAAGGTACGGCATTGTTTCTCGTTGGCCGGGTCCGCGGCTACCAGGACGGTAAATTCCCGCCCGGCGATGTATTCTTCGACGAGCAGGGACGGATATTCCAGCAACAACGCTCGGGCTTTTTCCAGAAGTTGTGCCGGGTTGGCGACCAGGGAATGGTCATCCACCCCAAGGCTGTCGCCGGCTTTGGCCGGTTTTACAAACAATGGATATTGAAGTTTTTCCACAGCCTTCGGGATATCCTCCGGGCGCTCGATCAGGGCATATCTTGGAGTGAGGATGTCTTCGGTGTACGCCACGTATTTCATGAGTTCTTTCGAGGGGTCGTACAACCTGCTCGTGGGCCCGGTAAACGGAAGTTTGAGGGATTCCAGTGCATAAATGACATCGATGGAAGGAATATCCCAGTCCAGGTACCCTTCGCATAAATTGACAAAAATATCATAGCCTGCATGCTGAAGCCCGCTCAATTGACCGTAGGTATGCAGTTTGTTCAGAAAGACATGGTCCACGGTATGCCCCGGAAGCAGGCGCGATAAATCCCGGGGGGGATCATAATACTTATAATCCACGGAAGAAGCCGAATAATCGGGCTGTAAGACACAGACTTTCATCTAAAAACGGAACGGAAAAGGTCAGGGTTCATGGTTTGATCAGCCAACCAGGACATTCGCGCGGACACCGGCTTCCACTTCAAACCGGATCAGGGCGTCCAGGATGATTTCCCGGATAAGATAGTCAAAGGATTTTTGGGAATATTTGAGAATGGCGCCGATGGAGGTAAAGTTTTCATCTTCACTCAGGCCGCATTGCGCGTTTACCTCCAGCACGTACAATTTGCCGCTCGTCTGGTCCATGCGGATATCAATCCGGCCATATCCCTTGCCCCGGACCGATTGGTAAGCAGACAAGGAGATGGCTTCCAGGGCATCCTGGATTTCAAAAGGGGGTGATTTATATTCATAAAAATTACCCTGCAAAGGCATGCTGCTTTCGTTTTCGTACACTTCCCACAGGCGTTCGTAAGAAAGGAATTTTTCATGATCGGGCAGGGAGGCATGGAAAACCCGTTCAACCGGCGCAAAGTAGATAAGGTCCTCAGGCCGGTCATACGAACCTACTATCAGTGTGGTATATTCCGGTCCGGTGATAAACTTTTCCGCAATCACCCCCCCGGCGCCGAATTCCCAACCCCGGTAGCCTTCAAACAGTTTGAGGACTTCCGTCTTCATTTCCGAAGGGGTATTCACCACATTTTTTATCCCTACCCCAAGGGATCCGCCGGAGACCGCCGGTTTGACGATAAGGGGTTTACCCAGTCTTTTGAAAATACCGGCAGGGCTGGGATTGGACGCCTGGATCGTTTTCCAGGGGGCATTGGAGACCCCATGGGCATCGAAGGCTTCCTTCATCGAAATCTTGGAAGTAGTGATTTCGTAAAAAAAATGGTCTGCCCCGGTGAAAACCAGGCCGCTGTATTCCAGGGCCTTGACCACGGAAAGACCCGGCGTCCCGTTTATTTCATCGCCGTCGCAAAGGTTTAATACCACGGGGAAAAATTCCCCTTCGTGCAGTTCCTGCTGCAGGCCTTCGATGACTTCGCGGTAATGGTCCAGCGTCACGGGCTGCCAGGTCCACGGCATTTTGATTTTTTCAAACACCCGGGTATACTCGGCGACGCTTTGATTAAAATCATAATAATAATCCAACTGTTCATCGTTGGTTTTCAAATAAGGGAAAAGCACCCAAACCTTGATTTTCCGGTTGCCCGTCAGCTTCTTGAATCTGCGAAAGGATTTCATGAAAAGTCTAGTAGCTGGGCCTTTTTAGACCAGGGTGGGCACTTCTTTGAGCTGGCTTTGAATGTAGGAAGACAAATGATAACGCTGGATCAGCTCAGGTTCGATGGCATGGGCCCCTTGAATGTAACCCAGGCATTTAGGACTGCCGCAGGTACAATCGAAGGGCTGGATCATTTGCCATTCCGTGGAGGGATAAAAGTAAACCATTTGTTCTCCCGCTTTGATGTCCCGGACGCTACGCAGAACGCCGTGGTCTACATCAAAAAAAACGTTGGGGTCGCAACCGTGATTGATGGCCGCCAGAAATTCTGGATCGAGCACCATGTGCTGGCCTTCGCCCACCTGAACCGTCAAATAGGTCGGATTCGCCTGGATTTGTTTGGGTCCGAAGCGGTAAAGAATTTGTCCCGATTTGATGTTTTTGGTTGCCTGGAATGACCTTTGCTGGGTGTGGTGATCATAATAGATGTTACCCAGACCATGGCGGCTGAGTAACTCGACTTGTGATTTGCCTGTTTTGAGTTTCATATATAATAAATGATGTTTCCGGAGTACGATATAAGCCAACAGCTCCCGCCGGGATCAATGGAAGAAATGAAAGCGTTAAGGAAAGAAGGGTGGAAGTTGAAAGATCCGATGTAAAATCAGTTTCCAAGAAAGTTTTCGTGTTGGTTATAATGTCTTTAAAACTTTAAAGCAATAAATCTATATTAATAATCACTATAAACCAAATATTGATAAAAATAATTTCATATTTTTTAGTACGTCTTTGTCATCTTCAGGAAGGAAAGGTTTATAGGCACGCATCAGGAAAGATCATCCGGAATGCGGATAGGACCGGTGACCCGTATTTGAATGAAACCACCATGGAATGAAAGGGGCTTATCCAACCGGAAGAGATGGCCCGGATAATGATTTTGCCATACCAGCCGCACTATTCCGAACACCGACAAAAGGGGGGTGTATGCCGGATTGCTCCGTCAACCGGACGCTAAGGAATAAGGAGGGAGACCTAATAATTCAGAATGCGAAGAATGCCGCTTTAATGGATACCGGCAGGGTAAACAAAATTGAAAGGCCAGCCCCCTGATATGGGGGATTTTTATCACCTTTATCCTGTGAACGAAGAAGAACGGAAACGCTACGACCGGGTATTTGAAAAAGAACTTTTACCCCATATTGATGCCCTGAGCACTTTTGCCTTCCATCTCACCCTCAATGAAGACGATGCGGACGACCTCGTGCAGGAAACCTATCTTAAAGCTTACCGCTTTATAGATAAGTACCTGGAGGGAACTAATGCCAAAGCATGGTTGTTTAAGATATTGAAAAATGCGTATATCAATGAATACCGGAGGAAGAGCAAGGCTCCGGCTCATGTAGATTACGAGGATATTATAGGATATCAGGACAGTGAGGAGAGTGCGATCGGGGAATATACCGATTTGCGGGAAGAGCTTTTTAACACGGTAATGGGGGATGAAGTGACGAATGCGATCAATTCATTACCCGTTGATTTTAGGACAGTAATATTATTGTGTGACGTTGAAGGATTTACATATGAAGAGATTGCCAAAATCCTGGATGTCCCCATCGGTACGGTGCGTTCCCGGCTTTTCCGGGCCCGGAATGTGTTAAAAGATAAATTAAAAGCATATGCCGAAACCATGGGTTTTTCAGACAAGCGAAAATCCAGGTCTCGCAAACTTGAAGAATAAATAATGGTGCATTCTAACGATTTTGTCGTATGAGAAATCCGGATCCGATCCATGAATATCACCGGATGGTCAATATGTTTCTTGACCACCAGTTGAATGACGAGGAAAACCAAAAAGTGTTACACCAGGCCCAGGAAAATCCTGAATTTCAGCGGGTACTCCGTACCGAGCAGAATTTCAGGGACCTGATTAAAAAGAATGTAGTTCAGCGGCCCCATGTGACGTCCCGCCTGATAGACAATATCCGGAACAAGATTTCCAGCCAAGGAGATGGAAAGTAGGGCCTTTCCCCAAACCCTTTTCCGTCGACTATTTTAGTTGTGCGCTGCCGAACAATACGGTGAAGGCTTTGCACCAGATCAGCACATAAGTCCGGGTGCTGGTATCCGCTCCTGGGGGTACGTCAATTTTAAAATTCCCTGAAGGAACGGTGGTAGACAATTCTGAATAGTTGGTTGCAGATTTATCTTCTGCCAGCCATATCCGGAGGTCCGGTCCCGGATCCGATTTGAAATTTTCAAATACCAGGTATTTTTTACCGGCTCCGTCTTTGGCCAGTTTTACGGTGCCGCTGGTGGGGTGGGCCGCCGATTCAAAACTGCCTTGTAAAAGCGTAGTCAGGTCTGCGGGGATGGGATCCCCTTCCACTTCGTCCCGGTTACAGGCCAGGATAGAAAAAGAAAAGAGGAGGAGAATGAGCTTCCGTTTCATGCTGCGGGTTTCTTGATGCTCAAAGGTAAGCCCCTGGCATATATCCTGCCGCTTTTTACCGTTCCATCAGTTTTTCCATCATATCCTGGGCAATGGGACAGAAGGACAGGTTTTTCAGCGTCAGCTCTTTTCGTTTTAAGAAAACATCTTCATCGATGTAAGGAAACCGCTGGCAATCCGAGGGCCGTTTTTCATATATGCTGCACCGGTGATCCGGTCCAAGAAAGGCGCAGGGGGCGGTTTTCATTACATAATCGCCGTCTTCGTCCCTTTTGAGGTAAAGGTCCTGGAGTTCGGTTTCTTTCATGCCGAGGTATTTGCTGATCCTTTTCAGGTCAGGGGCTTTGAACCGCGGGCTGTAATTTTTACAACAGGCGGCACAGGAAAGACAATCATGGCGCGCATACACCTCTTGAGCAAGGCCGGCCAGTTTTGGAATCCCTTTTTTTAATGGGGCTCGGGCCAGGAATTTTTTATACGCCTGTTGGTTTTTCAGGAAACGGTCTCTGATTTTTTCAGGCTGATATTCGGGTTTCAACAAAAATCATTTCGGAATGAGGAATTAAACAAAAATATCCATGATCAGGACCATGATCAATCCGGCAAAACTTACGATCGTTTCCATCAGGGACCAGGACTTGATGGTGTCCCGGATATTCAGATTAAAATACTCCTTAAACATCCAGAATCCCGTGTCGTTGACATGTGAAAACATCAGGCTTCCCGCGCCAATGGACAGCACCATCAAATTGGGGTTGACCACTGCAGGGTCAAAGCCCTGAGCGATCAGGCCGGCGGCGGTGAGGCCCGCCACCGTAGCGCTGCCCAGGCTGAGCCGGATCACGGCAGCAATGAACCATCCGGTGACCAGCGGGGAAAAACTGGAGGTTTTCATGATCGACGCGATCTGAGTACTGATGCCCGCGCTGATCAGGATTTCTTTTAAAACCCCGGCTCCGGCTATGATCATGAGTATGGGAAATACGTCTTTGGTAGATTCAACGCCCTCCTGCATCACCTTGCCCAGGGAATCGCCCCTTCGCATGCCCAGGAAATAATAGGCCAGCAATAATGAAAGCAGCATCACGATATTGGCATCGGCCATCAGGCTGGAAATCTCAAAGGCCGGGCTGTTTTTCTCAAAAATAGAGGTAAACCAAGTCCCCAGGGCCAAGAGGACCACCGGCAGCAAGGCGCAAAAAAAACTGATGCCAGTTGAAGGCATTTCGGCTTTTTCGAAAATCTTCACCTTAAGGCTGGCCAGCGGCGATCCCTGAATGTTGCGAAGGCTTTTTGCAAATAAAGGACCTGCGAGGAAGATCACGGGTATGGAAGCGATCAGGCCAAAAATCAAGGTTTGTCCCAGGCTGGCATTCATCATGGGCACAATGGCGGTAGGCGAGGGGTGGGGAGGCAAGAACCCATGCGTCACCGACAGGGAAGAGCACAAAGCAACCGCCAGGTAAACCAGCGGCAACTGAAACCGCTGCCCAAGGGAATAGATCAGGGGGATCAAGAGGATGAACCCCACGTTGTAAAACAAGGGTATGCCCACGATGAATCCGGTGAGGGCTAAAGCCCAAGCCAGGTTTTTTTGGCCGAAGAGGGTGACCAGGGATTCGGAAATTTGCTGGGCCGCCCCGCTGGAGGCAATGATTTTACCCAGCATGGAACCTAATATAATCACCGAAAACACCGGGCCCAGAATATCCCCCACCCCTTTCTGCACAGAAGCACCAATCTGCCCCGGATTCACTCCCAGGAGGAGGGACGCCAGAATGGAGACCATTAAAAAAGCAATGAACGGATGGATCTTCGCCCAGGTTATCAGCAATACCAAAACCAGGAGAATACCAAAGACGGCAAGGATCATGACCAAAGATAGAAAAAACGGAAACGCATCCCAGGATCAGGACCTGCCCTGCTCACAATAATATATTCCGATAGCAGGATAATAGCTCAAAATGGAAGCATTTTATCCGCTGCCCGCTGATGATCTCGCCCGAACGGCGGGCAATCTCTGAAGTGATGATTTAGGTAATCCGTAAAAGAGATTACCAGCCTTTTTTAGCGACTCCGTCCTGAATCGCCTGGAGGGCTTTGGCCTCGCTGAGCAGGCTGGTCAGTTTGTTGCCTTTTCCGTCATTGCCCTGGGCCATATAACCTCCGCGAGCCGTCTTGGTGATGACGGCATCCTTCATTTCCACGTTTTTTTCTTTGGTTTTCACATTATATGCTCTGATGGGTTCTGCCATGTTATCTTGATTTAATGAACGGCAAAAATACTGATTTATTCCTATTAAAAGCGGTCCCGTTAAGCTTTCGTTAAAACACCGGAGCAAGGGGAAAGGGAGCTGAAAATAAAATAGCTTTAGAATCCCCAAATCCAAAAGACATGAATAGAATGAAATTTATCCGGTCCATGGCAGCCGGTTCCCTGGGTTTAGCGGTTCCATCCGCCATGCTCCAAAGCCAGAACAACCCCAAACCGGCAAGCCTGCCTGTGGAAAAGGTCAAGGAATTCGTAGGTGTTTGTCATTCCGATCTGGATAAGGTAAAAGCCCTCCAGGCGGAATTTCCAAACCTGGTATTTGCATCCTGGGATTGGGGGGGCGGCGATTTTGAATCGGGCATCGAAGCGGCAGGGCATGTTGGCAGAAAGGACATTGTCGCCTTTTTACTGGAAAAAGGATCAAGGACCAATATCTTTTTACTCACCATGCTGGGACAAACCGCCTGGATGAAGTCATACCTTGAATTGTACCCAAGCCATCTTTATATGAAAGGCCCCCATGGGTTTTCCCTCCTTCACCATGCAAACAAAGGGGGTGAAGAAGCCGGCGAACTGGCGGCTTATCTTCAGCAACTCGGGCTTAAAGAAACCAGATTTAATTTATACTCCTGAGTAAATGAGCAAATGAGCAGATTCAAATGAAAACGGTCCATTCGGTCCTGATTTTTCTTTTTTCCATTTATGCTGCCCAGGCCCAGATGGACCTTCCACCGGTTGGAGGAAATCCGCGGGCAATCCTGTCTGAGGAAGTGGGGATCACCGGCATCACCCTCACTTACTCCAGGCCGGATGTTTCCGGGCGTGAAGGGAAGATCTGGGGAACCCTGGTGCCCTTTGGATTTTCAACCTTCAGTTTTATCACCAACGGAAACACCGCACCCTGGCGGGCGGGAGCCAATGAAAATACAACCATCCGGTTTGAACACGACGTGCTCGTGGAGGGCAGGCCGGTCCCGGCGGGTACCTATGGGATTCATATGGCAGTCTGGCCGGACAGCGTCCTGCTCATCCTTTCAGGGCAGCACGATGCCTGGGGAAGCTTTTATTACGAAGAAAAAAACGACGTCCTGCGGGTCATCGTAAAACCATTGAAGCATGATCAACACGTGGAGTGGCTCAAATATGAGTTTATCGATCATAAACCCAACAGCTGCACCGTGGCCTTGCTTTGGGAAAAATGGATCATTCCATTTAAAATAGAAGTGGATGTCGAAAACATCGTTTTGACACGCTTGCGCGAACAGGTCACCAGCCAGAAAGGATTCAACAGCAACAATCTCATACAGGCAGCCCAATATTGTCTGAACAACAATATCAATCTGGACGAGGCCTTGCTCTGGAGCCAGAGGGCCGTCGGCGGGTTCCAGGGCCAGAGAAGCTATTTCAGCCTCCGGAACCTGGCTGCTGTTTTTGAAAAATTAAACCGGATGACCGAGGCGGATAGTGTCATGACGGAAGCCTTGACCATGGCTACGGCCGCTCAGTACACCTCGTATAGCAGAACCCTGATCTCGCAGAAAAGGACCGGAAGGGCGCTTGATATTCAGCAAGCCAGCCTGCAAAAACACGGAGATATTTATCTGGTCAACCTGGGATTTATGTTTGTTTACTCCGCCCGGGGAGATTTCGAAAATGCCCTGAAATATGGCCAGAAAGCATTGACCCAGGCAGCAAGTCCGGGGGCCAGGGCCCAGCTGGAATCAAACCTGTCAAGGCTCAGGGAAAATAAAGACATTAATTAAGGCTGGCTTCCTTTGTCTTAAACCAGGGGTCTCCGGACCAAACCGGATGTCTGAAGCAGTATATTTCCGTTTTTTATTTATTTTGGATCAACCTTTATCGCGTGACCAAAACCGGATTTATCTCCCTCTTATTTTGCCTCGGCATCCTTTCCTGCAAAGAACAGAATAAACCAGCTCCAGGCGGGTTTCCGCCGGAACAGGCCCTTACCACCTTTGAGCTGGCCGATGGGTTCCAGATGGAATTGGTCGCCGCGGAACCCCTGATTTCCGACCCGGTGGCTATGGACCTCGATGAAGAGGGCAATATCTATGTCGTCGAAATGCACGGCTATCCCCTCGATAAAAGCGGCTCGGGAGTCATAAAAAAACTGACGGACAGCAATGGGGATGGTCGGCCGGATAAAAGCACGGTCTTCGCCGATCAGTTGGTTTTGCCCACCGGAATCATGCGGTGGAAAAAAGGTTTTTTGGTGGTAGACGTCCCTCATGTGCTTTACCTGGAAGATTCGGATGGGGACCATAGAGCAGATATCCGGGACATCCTGCTCACCGGTTTTGCCCTTACAAACCCGCAGCACATTGCAAACACGCCGGTCTTCGGGCTGGACAATTGGATCTACCTGGCACACCAGGGAGCGGTAAATCCAAAGGTTTTCCCGGAAGAATTTGGAGATACGGGTTCCGCCGTACTCTATCCTGCTAAAACCGGAGGCCCCGTCCTGCCTGCTGACGCCAATGGCCGGAATGTCCGGTTTAAGCCGGACGAATCCCTGCTGGAAATGATGGCCGGCGAATCCCAATATGGTCAGACCTTTGATCCCTGGGGCCATCAGTTTCTGACCAGCAATGCCGACCATCTGTTCAGTGAAATCATAGCCGCGAGGTATTTGCAGCGAAGTTCCACCCTGCTCGTCGCGGATGCCACGGAAAACATACCCGATCACGGAAATGCCTGTGAAGTATATCCCATTACCCAAAACCCGGAACATCAATTGCTCACGGATGTTGGCGTGATCACTTCTTCCTGCGGGGTGACCTGGTACGACGGCGGGTTGTTTCCGGACAGTTTTTCCAATGTTACTTTCATTGCGGAGCCGGTCCACAACCTGGTGCATGCCGATCGTATCGCGGACCGGGGTGCCTCCTTCACGGCTTCCAGGGTGTATGAACAAAAAGAATTCCTGGCTTCCCGGGATGCCTGGTTCAGGCCCTGTCAATTTTATATTGGCCCCGACGGCGCCCTGTTTGTGCTGGATTATTACCGCCAGATCATAGAACATCCGGAATGGATGAGCGATGAAGTCAATAAATCCGGCACCTTGTACAACGGCAGTCACCAGGGCAGGATTTACCGCATCAGCCCCTCCGGTACCCCGCCCATGGATTGGTGCGGAAAACTAAGCCTTGGATCCATGAATGGTGAACAACTGGCAGCGCTGCTCGATCACAAAAACAAATGGTGGCGGCGACAAGCCCAGCGCCTCCTTCTAGATAAACAAGATACCGCGGCGGCATTAGGGATACGTACTATCCTCCGAACCGGGAACATGTCGCCGGCAGGGACAGTCCATGCCCTTTGGACCCTCCGGGGAATGAATAATCTCGTATCCGAAGACCTCAAGCCGGCCCTGGAACATCCTCACCCGCGGGTAAGAGAAAATGCGATCCGGCTGGCTGAGGATGGGGGTTTGGTCCAGTCTTTATGGAATACTCTGGTCAGCATGAACCAGGATCCCGATTCAAAAGTCCGATTTCAATTGGCTTGCACCCTGGGCAGTTTTAACCATCCTGAAGCAAAAAGGGCCATCCGTAAAATTCTGTTCATGGATATTGAAGACCGATGGGTGCAGATCGCCGTACTTACCGCAGCCGGAAGCTTTGGCCCGGATATGGTCGTTGAGATGGTCCGCCAACTGGGGACTAGGGAGACCAGTGGCCGAAAACAATTTTTCGAACAATTGGGAGCGGGCATTGCCCTGAAAGGAGAACCCGCTTCGATCATCCAAACTATGGGCTTGGCTACCCAATCAGACAAAGAGCCGTCCGCCTGGTGGAAAGCGGCTTTGTTGAAAGGATTGTATTCGGGAATAAGAACGAATAAACCCGATCCTTCATCGGTAAAAATATACCGGGACGCTTTGCCCGGTTCTTTCCAGGCAAACCAGCCTGCTGAAATCAGGGCCGCAGTGGTCCAATTGTTTACCGTTTTGGGCCTGCCCGAGGGTGAACAAAAATCGACGATGGCCTTGAGGGCAAGGAAATTCATTTCGGATCCCGCTTCTCCCGCCGGTCTTCGCAAGGATGCCATAAAAATTCTGGGATTAAACCAGGATACTTCGGATGTCCTTTTAATACAGGGCCTGCTCTCGCCGGGCGAAACGGATGAGATTCAGGAAGCCGCCCTCCAGGCCTTTACCGATATTGCTCCCCAGGCCGCCCGTGCTTATAGCCTGGAGCACTGGAAAAACCTTACGCCCGCCGTACGCGAAGCGGCCCTTCAGCTCCTGATGAAATCCCCGCCCGGGATGTCCGCCTTGTTGAAAGCGGTCGAAACGGGCCAGATCCAGAAAAGTTCGATTGGCTGGCCAAGGACCGTGCGCCTGATGAACAGTTATACCGATTCCATTCGAGAATATTCCCGGAGACTGCTGGGCCATCCGGAAGAAAGCAGGAATGCCGTTTACGAAAAATTCCGGGCAGCCCTTTCCATGGAAGGGGATCCGGTTCAAGGGAAATCTTTATTCATGCAGCACTGTGCGATTTGCCACCAGGTAAACGGCGCCCTGGGTAAATCCATCGGCCCCGACCTGGCTACCATTCGCAACCGGGAAGCCGGATTTATACTGGCGGATATTCTGGACCCCAACCGTTCCATTGCGGATGAATATCAAACCTGGACCATTGAAAAAAAGAACGGGGAAAAACTGAGCGGGATCATATCCGCACAAACCCAGAGTTCCCTGGAACTCAAAGACGCTGCAGGAACAGCAACCCTGATCGCCAGGACGGAAATCCGGCTCCTCGAGTCTGAGCCAATGTCCCTGATGCCGGTAGGATTGGAAGGAAATCTCACCGTTGAGGATATGGCCGGCTTATTGGCTTTTTTAAAAGGTAAATAAAGAATAATCAATCATGAAAGTCATTGTCACCGGGTCTACGGGTATGGTGGGGGAAGGGGTTCTGCATGAATGCCTGCACCATACCGCAGTAGAATCCATTCTGGTCATCAACCGTAAACCCTGCGGTATCCGGGATCCCAAACTTACTGAAATCATTCTCCCGGATTTCTTTGACCTATCGGGAATAAAGGCGCAATGTACCGGGTATGATGCTTTTTTTTTCTGCCTGGGGGTATCCTCGGTCGGTCTTTCCGAAACCGAATACACACGATTGACGCATAGCCTTACCCTTTACCTGGCATCCAGTATGGTTGCCCTGAATCCGGGCATGGTTTTTTGTTATGTATCCGGCGCCGGAACGGACAGCACAGAAAAAGGCCGAATGATGTGGGCGAGGGTAAAAGGCAGGACGGAAAATGACCTCCAGAAACTTCCCTTTAAAAAAGTATTTCTATTCCGGCCGGGTTTTATTGAACCGGGGGCCGGCCTTAAAAACACCCTTCGATCCTATAAATACCTTTTCTGGCTGGTTCCGATCATCCGCTGGCTGGCGCCCAACCGGATCTGTACTTTAAAAGAAATCGGGATGGCCATGATCCATGCTGTCCTGAAAGGGTATGATAAAAAGGTCCTGGAAGTCAGCGACATTAAAAAACTCGCCCGGTAAACTTGTTCCGTTAACCAATCCACGCTCCCGATGTATAAATTTTCCGTTCAATATTGTGTCCTGACCCTCATTCTATTGACCGGCTGGTTTCCCTCCTGTAATAAACCGGTTGGAACCGACCGGGAACAAGACCTGGCCGATGAATCAAACACTTCAGACTGGTTGGCTTATGGAAGGACCCATTCAGAGAGACGTTTCAGCCCGCTGACGGATATTGATACTTCAAATGTCTCCCGTCTTCAGGTAGACTGGTTTTTAGACCTGCCCCGCGACCACGCCCTGGTTTCGACCCCCCTGGTCATTGATGGTATCCTGTATTTTACAGGCACCGGCAATGTCGTCCGCGCGGTCGATGCCACCAATAGTAAAGCGCTCTGGACTTACGATCCGGAAATCGCAAAGGAAATTGGCAATCACCGCAAGGTCGGCTGGAGCCATAGCAGGGGTTTGTCGTATTACCGGGGTAAGATATTCCTGGCTACCTGGGATGGACGCTTGCAAGCCCTCGATGCCGGGTCAGGCAAATTGATTTGGAGTACCAGGACCTTTGATCTGAACAAACCCTGGTTTATTACCGGGGCGCCCAAGGCCTTTAAAGGCAAGGTGGTGATCGGGAACGGAGGCACCGAACAAGGGCCCTCCAGGGGATATGTCACGGCCTATGATGCGGAAACCGGGCAACAAGCCTGGAGATTTTATATGGTCCCGGGAAATCCGGCCGACGGATTTGAAAATGAAGCCATGAGAATGGCAGCAGGGACCTGGACCGGCGAATGGTGGAAACATGGCGGAGGCGGCAATGCCTGGCATGGATTCACCTATGATCCCGAACTTGATTTGTTGTATATCGGGACAGGAAATGGCTCTCCCTGGAACCGGAAGATCAGGAGTCCCGGGGGCGGGGACAATTTGTTCCTTTCTTCCATTTTGGCGCTTGATCCCGATACCGGGGAGTACCGGTGGCATTATCAGACCACGCCTGGCGAGAGTTGGGATTATAACTCCAACATGGATATCGTCCTGGCTGACCTGATGCTGGAAGGAATAAAAACTAAGGTGATCCTGCATGCGCCGAAAAATGGATTTTTTTATGTAATCAACCGGGAAACCGGGAAACTGATTTCAGCCAAGCCGTTTGTGGAAACCTCCTGGGCTTCAGAAATCGATTTATCCACCGGTCGCCCGGTTGAAATAGCGGCAGCGCGGTATGTACAGGGTCCCGGCTATGTGACTCCGGGACCTCATGGAGCCCATAGCTGGCATGCCATGTCCTTCAACCCCATCACCGGGCTGGCCTATATCCCCTCCATACACGACGGCAATGTTTATTCCGACCAGGGCATAGACCTGGCTTCCTGGCAGGCCGTTGACTTTAAGGGCGGGATCGGAGTGGGACTTACAACGCCTGAGAAATTGCCCCGTGATTATCCGGCCTCTCTCCAGGCTTGGGATCCGGTGACCCAGAAATTGGCCTGGTCCGTACCCCAGCAGGAACTATGGAATGCGGGGACCCTCACCACGGCGGGTAAATTGGTTTTCCAGGGCAGGGCCGATGGAAAATTCCTGGCTTATCATGCCTCCACCGGTGAGATCCTTTGGACTTTTGATGCGGGCCTGGGTATTTCAGCTCCACCGATTACCTACAAGTTGAAGGGACGACAATACCTGGCCCTGCTGGTAGGTTGGGGTGGCGCCTTTGCGGGCGTTGGAAACAAGGCGCTGGGTTGGGAATACGGCAAGCATATGCGCCGCCTGATCGTATTTTCACTGGAAGGCAAGAAGGCTTTGCCCCCCTTGCCTCCTCCCTATTTTCCCGTTCCTCTGGATGCGCCGGATTTTGAGGTGAATGATTCTTTGGCAAAAGCAGGACAATCCTTGTATGGAAAATGCAGCGGCTGTCATGGTCCGGGACTTCTGGCGGCAGGTATGGCCCCGGACCTAAAAGCCTCGGCTATTGCTTTAAACCTGGACCTTTTCAGGCTGGTGGTTCAGAAGGGTGAACGGTTAAATATGGGGATGCCCGCCTATCCCGATCTTACAGATGAACAGTTGCTCTCCCTGATGCATTGGATCCGGAAAAAGGGGAATGAAATCCTGTACCCAAAGGAACTTTAATAATCCGCCGTGTCATCTGCAATCCGGGTTTATACCCAGGATATAGTGCTGCAAGATATTGATTTGTTTTGCCGTCTCAGCACCCAGAAAACCGCTGATCATTTCATTTTTTAAATGGCGTTCGCAAAAACCGGTTAACGGCCTGGCCAGGGGCATATAAGACCAATGCCATTTTTCCTCATGGTATCCGTGTGGACGACCGGCGGTATAGGGTTGGCAAAAGCCGTATTTCCCGGCGTGGGCGACCAGCCAATCGTATATTTTTTTTCCTTCGCCTTTTGCAAAAAAGGAATTGTCCAGTGCGTTGAGGTCCATATCGGTTCCCCAATGATGGCGGGAAGAGCCGGGCATGGAGGAGTATTCCAGGATTTTTAAGGCCCGTTTTACCGGATCTGGCGTGGTGAGGGCAAGATTCTGGCCGTCTTCCACCAGGCGTTTGCCGGTCCATTTATCTTCCCAGATTGATTTCTGACTGGTAAAGTTGCGGGTGGCCGATAGAATTTTGAGTTCTACCCCGTCCGTCTCTGCGGCCTTTGCCATTTTTACAAATGCTTCCAGGGTTTCTTTCCTGAGGAACATCCCTTCACGGCTTGCGTATTTTTGTTCAACGGGGGCAAACCGTTCATTGCTGCCCGGATCAAATTTGCCCATCACATAATTCAGGGTATCTGTAGCCGGGGAGCTCACCGACGGCCGGGCGGCTTTCAGAGGGAGGGGTGCCTGGGGGGAATCTGGGGCGGTCTTGCATAAAAAGAAAACCGGGATGGAAAGGCTTATTAAACCGGTTGAAATCAGTCGGCCGGCCAGCTCAGGCATTTTATTTGTTGGAGACGGTCAGGTATTTTTCCAAAGCCATGCTCATCGATGGAACGTCGGGGGCGGGCGCTTTGATGTTCAGTTTCAGACCCAGATCTTCCACTGCTTTGGAGGTTTGGGTTCCGAAGGCCGCGATGCGGGTTTCTTCCTGTTTGAAATCAGGGAAGTTTTCATATAACGATTTCAGGCAAAGCGGGCTGAAAAAAACCAGGACGTCGTATTTGATGTCTTTGAGATGGGAAAGATTGCAACTGACCGTCCGGTACATGATGGCTTCCGTGACTTTTAATCCTTTACCCAGGAGGTAATCCAGTACTTCTTTTGCACCCTGGTCGCTGGAGGGGAGCAGGAATTTTTCGTTTTTGTGTTTATTAAAATAGGCGCTGAGGTCTTCAATACTTTTGGTGCCTACAAATACCTTGCGTTTACGGTACAGGATAAATTTCTGCAGGTAATTGCCGATGGCTTCCGTGAGGCAGAAATATTTCATGTCCGGATTGACTTTAATCCGCATTTCTTCACAGATCCTGAAATAATGTTCTATGGCTGTTTTACTGGTGAAGACCACGGCCGTGAATTCATCCGGACGGATCCTGCTTTTCCTGAATTCTTTTTCGGTGACCGGGCTGATCTGGTTGAAGGGAATAAAATCGATTTTCAGATTGTATTTTTTCTCAATATTTGCATAGGGAGAATGCTCGGGTTTAGGTTGAGAAACCAGTATGGTTTTGATGCGTTTGAACTTTTCCGGAGAAGTCTTGGCTGTGCTGCTCATTCAAGAAATCAAGTTTACCTGGTTTTTAAATAGTACCCGGTTTGCGGAGGCGGATATTTAGAGGGAAAAATACCTCACCAACAACATCCAGGGTGCGATTTCAACGGCACAAAGGTAAATAATAAAATGCAATTTTCTTGAAACTATGATCGGGAGGTTGTTCAGCAGACCCCTCACCTGTCTCATGATGTAAAGGAGACCGATCAGGCATATTCCAACAAGGATCAGGGTCTTTCCTGAAGCCGGATCGACAAAGGACAGCAGGATGTTGATGAGCATCAATCCGAGCCCTGCGGTGAGGTTGTGGATTCCAATGGTGTAATTGAAAAACATGGTTTCTTTTTCCATTGGAAAAATTTTTCCCATCAGATACAAAACCAGGTGGCGCACCAGGTAGATGCCCAAGACGATCCCCAGGGCGACCAGGAGGGAAAGCGGAGCAATCCGGAAAATCTGGAAAGTCTGGTAAATAAAAATCCCGGCATTGACCACAAACAGAAAATACAGGATGCCGAAGACCATCATGTGATTGCCTTTGAAGGCGTCCTTAAACAACATCCGGAGTTGATTCTGATTGTAGGTAGCCTTGAACAGGGAGGCCGGATAAGACCGGTTAAAATTGATGGCGATGGCAGCCAGCAGGAACAGAAAGACATAGATCAAAAACCAGGCGTTCTTACTGATCGCTCCGCGGGCATCGGTGGTATTGTTTCCAAAGGTTTTCAGCTTTTTTTGAAGGACATCCAGATCGACTCCTCCAGGCCGGCCGTTGGGATCCCCGGTGGCTTCAGACGATGGGGGGATACTTCCTGTGGAGGTGTCGACTCCGGCCGTTTCAGCGGATCTGTCCCGGGAGGATGGAAAGGGAGGCCGGGTTCCTTCCGGGCTTTGGCTTGGCTTGTTGAGGATGACTTCATTGGGATTCCCTCCCGATTTGATATCAAATATATTGGCAGAAGTCCTACCCGTTTTTTGAACCGGGGCCGGAACGATCTCCGCAGGCCTGGTCTGAACTGCAACGGGTAAGGAATCGTGCGTAGTCTTTTTCTGGGTGGCCGCACCCGGATCGATGGCTTCGGTTTTTTTTACTTCTTCTTTTTTGACTGCCGGTTTGATTTTTGAAGCATCCGGTTTTTTTATGTCAAAGGGATTTTGGCCGGTAAGCATTCCGGCCGGTCCGAATAAAAAAACCAGCAAGATCAGCCTGCTCATAAGGTGGAATAACCGTTGCCCTGATGGATGACCACTTTTTTCACCGTATTGAGATCCCAGTCGATGACCAGGCCCTTGGCAATTTTGTCGGCCACAACTTTTCCATAAAGCAATTGAACAAGATACAGCGCCGATTCAAAAGACCGGGCTCCCCCGGAGGAGGTAATCACATTTTTGTCGTGAACAAAATAAACATTTTCATAAACGCGAACCTGGGGAAACATGTCTTTAAACGTTTTGACGTTGGCCGGAAACGTCGTGCAGGAGACCCCATCCAGCAAACCCGCCTTGGCCAGCAAAAAAGCCCCATCGCAATGGGAGGTGACAAACATCGCATTCTCCCCGGTCTTCCGGACCCAGCGGATCATGACGGTGTCGTTGAGATCGGAGTCGGTATGGTGTTCCGCGCTGGGAATGACCAGGACATCGATCTTGGGCAGTTTGTCGCGGGTATAATCAAAATCCGGTTTGATATAGAGTCCTTCGAAAGTACGGATGAGATCATGGGTGTTCGCTACCGTGAACACATTCATGGCTTTGATGTTTTCCCGGTACTGGGTGTGTTGAAAAACGTCGTAAGGGGCGGTGAGTTCCGTATTGTACACCCCGTTCATCACCAGAAAGGCTACATTGTACCGGTCGGGCAGGATCAGATCTTTTTGTTTCAGGGTGACCGCCCTGGTCTGACTGTCGGGGGTGGACTCGTGATGCCGGCAAGCGGGATAGAGGCAGACGCTGACAGCCAAAAGAATAAAGACACGAATGCGTATCCTGTCGATCCTGGTTAAAAACATCATTATAGAAACGGAATCCTGTACAAAATTGTTATTTTTTTACTTTCGCCGCAACGATTAAGAGCTTAAATGGAGATAAAAAACAGAAAAGCGCAGCACGAATACTTTTTCCGGCAATCCTTTGAAGCGGGGATCGTGCTGGACGGAGCCGAGGTAAAGTCCATCCGGGAAGGCAATGCCAACCTGAATGATGCCTATTGTTACTTCAGGGATGGTGAATTATACATACGAAATTTTCATATAGCCCCGTTTAAACAGGCCGCAGGCTGGTCGGTACACGACCCCCTGAGGGAAAGAAAACTGCTTCTTAAAAAAAATGAACTTAAAAAACTGAGGCACCGGGTGGATGAAAAAGGCATGACGATCGTGCCTTACCGCATGTATTTGTCCGAAAGAGGCCTGATCAAAATGGAAATTGTGCTGGGAGAAGGCAAAAAAGCCTACGACAAGCGGGAGACCATTAGGGCAAAAGACAATCGCAGGGAAATGGAAAGAATGGATAAAGGGAAACTGTAAATGCCATGATCGTTAAAACCAGCTCCGGATACCAGGTGCTTTCCGAAAAGGGGAAACCGCTGTCAAAGGATAACCTCACCCTTAAGCAGGCCGAACAGCGGCTTAAACAGGTGGAAATGTTTAAACACATGAAACCCAAAGGAAAATCACAAGCCGGGAAAAAGGAATAATTCCCCCTCCTCCCCTCCCCAAGCCCATCTCATCCGAACCTTTAAATCCGTACCTTCGCCCCGATGAATCAGGAGCTTTTTATTTACGACAGCCTGAGCCGGGAATACGTCCGTTTTGAACCCTTGCACGAAGGCCGGGTAGGCCTTTACGTCTGCGGACCTACGGTATACAGCGACGTCCATCTGGGCAATTGCAGGACCTTTGTCAGTTTTGACCTCATCTACCGTTATCTGCGGCAACTTGGATTCCAGGTCAGGTATGTACGAAACATCACCGACGTCGGCCACCTGGAAGGCGATGCCGATGAAGGAGAAGACAAAGTATCCAAAAAAGCCAGGCTGGAACAACTGGAACCCATGGAAATCGTGCAGAGATATATGAACGGATTCCATGAAATGATGGAAGTGTTCAATACGCTTCCGCCCGGCATCGAACCCCGCGCTACCGGCCATATCGTCGAACAAATTGAAATGGTAAAAACGATCCTGGCCAATGGCTATGCATACGAACGCAACGGATCGGTGTATTTCAACACTCAAAAACTGATTCAAACCCATGATGTTTACGGCAAACTTTCCGGTAAGGTCATGGATGAGCTGCAAAATGAATCGCGGGCCCTTAAAAAACAGGAGGAGAAGGACCATCCGGCGGATTTTGCCATCTGGATCAAGGCGGATGAAAGGCATCTGATGCACTGGCCTTCGCCCTGGTCGGAGGGTTTCCCCGGCTGGCACCTGGAATGCAGTGCGATGAGCACCAAATACCTGGGTAGCCGCTTTGATATCCACGGAGGAGGTTATGACCTTAAATTTCCTCACCATGAAAATGAAATTGCCCAGAACATAGGATGTTGCGGTCACAGCCCTGCCAAATACTGGCTCCATGCCAACATGCTCCTGCTGAACGGTAAAAAAATGAGTAAAAGCGATGGCAATACCATTTCTCCCGCTCAGTTGTTCAGCGGCCAGAGCCCTCATATTTCCAAGTCCTATGCACCCATGGTCGTCCGGTTTTTTATGCTTCAAACCCATTATCGCAGCACCCTGGACCTGACCGACGAGGCATTGCAGGCAGCGGAAAAGGGATATAAAAGGCTGATGGAGGCCGTACGATCACTCAGAAACCTGGGCACGGAGGGGACCCGGCTGCAAGCGTCCCTGGATGAGCAAATCCGGGCCGAATTGGATTCTTTATACACCGAGATGAACGACGATTTCAACAGCCCCAAGGTGCTGGCGGTTTTATTTGACCTGGTCACCCGGATCAACTCCTTTAAAGACGGACATCTCGACATTCAGCAAATCAGTTCGCAGACCCTAGACCGCCTGAAAAAAGAGACCGCACTCTGGGTTTACGATATCCTCGGCCTGAAAGACGAAGAAATGTCCAATGGTCAGGGGAAACAAATGGATGAAATCATGAAACTGTTGATTGATCTTAGGCAGCAAGCCAGGGCCAGGAAGGACTTTGCCTTATCGGACCAGATCCGCGACCGGTTGGGTAAAATTAAAATCGTACTCAAAGACAGCAAGGAAGGAACTACCTGGACTCACGAATAATTATTGCACATCCCATGAGACAATATGCCTTTGGCCGGCGCTTGATATTCAGCTTGGTGCTGGCCACCTCGACCCTGTTCTATTTCGGTTGTAAGAACGAAGCGAACATCACCACCCCGGCCGCCCTGCCCGTCAAACTCAAGGTACCGGTCTTTGACAAGGATTCCGCTTTTGCTTATATACAAACCCAGGTGGACTTCGGGCCAAGAGTGCCGGGTACCGAGGCCCATAAACGTTGCGGGGACTGGATGGTCGGCAGGCTGAAAGCCTGCGGTGCCCGGGTGATCGAGCAGCCTTTTACAGGCAAGACCTTTTCAGGGATATCTTTCCAGGCCCGGAATATTATTGCTTCCTTTAATGAAAAAGTCAGGCCCCGGATCATCCTGGCAGCCCATTGGGACACCCGGTTCATCGCCGATCAGGATCCCGAGATGAAAAATAAAAACACGCCTTTGCCCGGTGCGGACGACGGGGGCAGCGGAGTAGGCGTATTGCTGGAGATCGCCAGGCAGCTTCAGGCCAATCCCATCCCCAACCTGGGTATTGACCTCCTGTTTTTTGACGCGGAAGACCAGGGAGGGGAAGGGTCGGATCCCGAATCCTGGTGCCAGGGGGCGCAGCACTGGGCTTTGCACAAACATACGGCAGGGTATCAGGCTAAATACGGGATCCTGCTGGATATGGTGGGAGGAAAGTCCCCGCGTTTTACCAAAGAAGGCACTTCCGTACAATATGCTTCCGCCTTCGTGGATAAAGTATGGACGCTGGCGCAGCGCATGGGTTATGGAAATTATTTTGTAAACGAGGTCTCCCCCGCGATCATTGACGATCATTATTTCATAAACAGGATGACCAATATCCCCATGATTGATATCATCAACCGACCGACCAATAATGAATTTGTTGCTCATTGGCACACCCTGGAGGACAAGATTGAAAACATCGATCGGGAAGCCCTGAAAGCCACCGGGCAGGTGGTCCTGGCGGTGATTTATCGGGAAGCGAACGGAGATCTGTAATACTGCCGCCACAGCAAACACTTAAGCCTCCCGGCTTCCGGGAGGTTCTGATCAGGAAAGGGGTAGGGATCACGGGAGCGCCCCCGTTATCTTCAAAATAAAAGCACCTTAGAACTTTCCAATCCTAAGGTGCTTTAGCTTTAAAGTCTTTGTTTCCAATCACCAGCCATTGACCATTGACTATTGACTATTGACTATTGACTATTGACTATTGACTATTGCTGTCTATCGCACCATCAGCAATTCACGGTACTTGGGCAAAGGCCATTCATCGTCATCCACGATCAGCTCGAGTTTGTCGATCTGGTAACGGATGGTATCAAAGAAGGATTTGACCTTTTGGTTATAAGCCAGCGCCCTTTTGTGTGCATCTTCAATGGCATTCGCTTTTTTCCTGGCCTCCGTCATGTCTACGACCAAAGTTTGGATCTTGCCGATGTATTCGCTAATCTTTTTGATCGTTTCGACGGTGGGTTGGTAAACCTTTGCGGGAATGCCGATCTCTTTCTGACCGCGCACGTTGTCCACCAACTGCGTCTGGTATTTCAGCGCCGTGGAAACGATGTGGTTGATGGCAAGGTCGCCCAGCACCCGGCTTTCGATCTGCACTTTCTTGATGTAATTTTCCCATTCGATCTCCACGCGGGCGTGCAATTCCTTGGCGGTATAGATGCCATGGCGTTCAAACAAATCCACACTGGGTTTCCTCAGGTAGACCTCAAGGGCGGAAGGGGTGTCTTTGATATTACCCAGACCGCGTTTGGCAGCTTCCTTAACCCATTCTTCGGAATAATTATTTCCTTCAAAAATGATTTTTCTGGAGGCTTTGATGTAACCCTGAAGGACTTCTGAAATAGCCAGTTCTTTTTTCTGGCCTTTTTCGATCAGTTTGTCCACATCCGCTTTAAACTTAAAGAGCTGGTCGGCCACCATGGTATTGAGTACGGTCATGGCCTGGGCGCAGTTTGCGCTGGACCCCACGGCGCGGAACTCAAATTTATTACCGGTAAAGGCAAAGGGCGAGGTCCGGTTACGGTCGGTATTGTCCAGCAAAAGGGATGGAATCTTATTGACACCCAGTTTTAGATAGACATTGTCTCCTTTTTCCAGGGTAATCTCCTTGTTCTTTTCAAATTCAGTGAGCACGCGGTTCATGGTATTTCCCACAAAGACAGACATGATTGCCGGGGGTGCTTCGTTGGCGCCCAGCCGGTGCTCATTGCCCGGGGAAGCGATGGAGGCCCTCAGCAAATCGGAATTATCGTAAACGGCCTTGATCACGTTGACAAAAAAGGCGAGGAAACGGAGATTTTCTTTTGGTTTGGAACTTGGGCCCAGAAGATTGATGCCGGTGTCGGTGCCCAGGGACCAGTTGTTGTGTTTTCCGGAGCCGTTGATGCCAGCGAAGGGTTTTTCATGGAAAAGCACTTTCAGTTTATGGCGGGCGGCGACCTTATTCATCAGGTCCATGAGCAATTGGTTGTGGTCGCAGGCCAGGTTGAGTTCTTCAAAGGTCGGGGCGACTTCAAATTGGGCCGGGGCGACCTCATTGTGGCGGGTGCGCACGGGCATACCCAGTTTTTGGGCTTCAATTTCAAAGTCGACCATGAAGGCGTTGATTCTCGGCGGGATGGAACCAAAATAATGGTCTTCCAGCTGTTGGCCTTTGGCCGGAGCATGGCCGAAAACGGTCCGTCCGGACATCATCAGGTCTGGCCGGGCATTAAACAGGGCTTCATCGATCACAAAATATTCCTGTTCGGGGCCCAGGGTTGCGATCACTCTTTTGACGTCGCGGTCGAAAAATTCTTTCATCACGGCCGTGGCGGCTTTGTCGACCAGGGCAATGGCTTTGAGCAGGGGGGTTTTATAATCAAGGGCTTCGCCGGTATAGGAAACGAAAACCGAAGGAATACAAAGGGTGGCGGTGCCCCCCAGGTTTTCCATAATGAATGCCGGAGAAGAAGGGTCCCAGGCGGTATAACCCCTGGCTTCAAAAGTGGAGCGGATCCCTCCTGAAGGGAAGGAGGAAGCATCGGGTTCCTGTTGTACGAGGGCGGAGCCTTTGAATTTTTCCAGCGCCTTACCGGTTTTGAAGTCGATATCGAAAAAAGCGTCGTGTTTTTCGGCGGTGGATCCGGTGAGCGGCTGAAACCAGTGGGTATAATGGGTAGCTCCTTTTGAGACCGCCCAGGATTTCATGGCCGCGGCCACTTCGTCCGCGGATTCGCGGTCAATCTTGGAACCGGTGAGGATGGCTTCGTTGATTTTCTTATAAGCGTCCGGGCTCAGCAGGGATTTCATCACGTCGTCGTTGAACGTGTTGGATCCGTAATATTCGGTGATTTTCTGGTCCGGAAGTTTGACAGCAGGCATGGGACGGTTTTGAGCCAGGTCCAGGGCTTTAAATCGGGAAATTGCCATTTCTAATGAATTTTGGTTTAAAAACGGCTGTAAAATTAGATTTTTTACGCGTATCTGCCTGAAGGAGGTTTTGTTTTCGGCAAAAAATGGCTGAAAGAAATGTTATTTCTAAAATAATGCATGATTTTTCCCCGCATCCAGGATGTGGGACGTGGGGGTGTCCGGGAAGTAAAAAAATGCTTTGCCACAAAGACCCCTAAAAACATAAAACTTTGATTATTAATTTATTATGCTAGATAGCTGACCCATTAGGTCGTTGGTAGGAAAGTCCCGCTTAAGGCAAAATCCTATAAGTATTCGATCTTGACCAGATTGAGCCGCATCGACCTTTGGGAAGGGACAATAAATGAGGAGTGGGATACCTGCACCGCATCCTTGAACCGCAACTGGAGGCGCACGTATTCCGTACTCAAAACGCTCTTTCTCTGGTACTGACCATCGGCCTGGACCACGTATTCGCTCACTGTGTTTTCGGAACTGATCTCGTCGTTATAAACCAGTCGGAGCCGGGATGGATTTTTGAAAAGGAAAAAGGAAGAAAAGACCCCGTCATCGTCGTGCGAGTACTGTTTTTTATGCAGGATATCGGACCACATCAGGCTGCCATCGGCATTGATTGAAAACAAGGCCATATCTTCATAATAGTAGTCCACCAGCATGTAATTGCGGAAACCTCCCGGGTTGTTCAGCGGCCGGCCGCTGCCGTATACCGAACGCCGTTCGAATTCTTTTTTAATTTCCATAATGAGCAGGGCGCCACCGTCCTGGCGCAGGGCGATCTCGCTGACTTCCAACTGGCTGAATTCGTTTTTGTCCCTTGACCTCCTGGTCATTTCTTCATCAAAACGCGATTCAAAAGCGTAAGTCGTCAAACGTTCTTCCTCTCCGATTTGCAGGGAATGTTTGAGGTAATAGACCCCTTCCGCCCGGTTGAGGTTTTTCTGCGAATAAATGCCCCCTCCCACCAATTGTTTATTGACATTGTCGTAGGCAAACTTGCTGTGAAAACTGACAAAACGGAAAACCGGGATGACAAACATACGGGCCGCTTCTGCCGTGGGATAAAAACAATGGACTTCAAATACGTGCTTCTCTTTGCGGGAGCGGTAATTGTTTTTTTCGAGTATGAGAAACATTTCGCCGGCATTGGATACCAGCAGGGACCGGAAATCCTCCTTGAGAAAAATTTCCTTGAAATAGATTTTGCGGTCGTAAACCGTTCTCCCGGCCGTCAGATCATAAAGCGCCACCTGCATTTCATGATCCTTTTCATCGGTGAAGAAAATGATTTTTGTGCGATCCTCCGATCTAGCAAACCGGATATTGGGATTGAGGATCACGTTTTCGAATATTTTGACGGTGTCCGAAGAGATGATGGTGCACTCCCCGTTCAGCTGGTCCGCCTGGATGTAATAATCTCCCCTGTGCCGGAAACCATAAAAAATAAAAAAGGATTGGGGTGTGGCCAGGGACGCCAGGAGCTGACAGGTTTTATCCGCCAGAATGATTTCCTTTTCCGTTTTTAATTTAAGCTCCTGGTCATATATGCTGGCTTCGTATTTGGTGCCTCGGTCACGGAAAAGAATAAAATGGCTGTCGATCTTTCCCACGAGATCATAAGAAAGGTCGTTACGGAGTGTGATTTCCTGCGAAACGGTCACTTTCTGGGCCCGTGCCGTGACCCCTAATCCAAGGGCAAAAACAAAACACCAGAATTTTATCATGTTCGGAAAAAAGAGGATTTCAAAGTTAAACGATAATCTTTTGCCCGGCTTGATTTTTCATGGAGGGCGACCGGATCCCCATGAGACGGAAGGGAGTGGATCAAGTTCGTTCAGCGGGATGACCCTTTAATGGGCAAAGTCCGTCTCGTAATTGAACATCCGCTCCCGGGGCGGATTGAAATACCCGAATTTCAAATCGGGATACCTTTTTCGGAGTTTTTTCATCATGTTCAGGATGCCCAGGAAAGGCTCGTCCGGCGGGATATTCAACTTATGGAGATAAAAATCCGGATCGATATTAAAGTTTCTCCACTGGATCATGGAAAGGCCGGTGGAATCGATCAGGTCACACAGGGCCTGGTATTCCTCCGGGGTATCGGTGACGCCGGGGAATACAAAATAATTGATGGAGGACCATCCGCCGTATTCCCTCACGATCCGGAGGCTTTCCAGGCAATCCCTGAAAGAATAATTGTTAGGGAGGTAATACCGGGTGTACAGGGTTTCCCGGGCGGAATTCATGGATACGCGTATGGAATTCAATCCGGCTTCGCACAAAGCCCTCACCGCAGCCGGTTTGCTGCCGTTGGTATTGATGTTGATAGATCCCTTGGAAGTAAATTTCCGGATTTGTACAATGGATTCACGGATGGTTTCCCACATCAGCAGGGGTTCGCCTTCACACCCCTGTCCGAAACTAACGATGGGGTAAGGAGCGGTTTCAAGATGGGGTACGGTATATTCCACAATCTCTGCGGCAGTCGGTTTGAAGGCCAGCCGGTCATGGGAAGCCTGGAAGATCTCGCTTTCCGGGATATAGGAAATGCATCCGAGGCAGTTGGCATTACAGGCCGGGGAAACCGGTACCGGGCATTCCCACCTCCCGAGGAAATAATTACGGGCAGCCGGGCAGCAATAACGCATGGCGCAGTTTTCGGCAAGGTGCCTGACCAACCTGTTGTTGGGATAAGCGGAAGTGAGTTGGGCAATGCCCCTGGATATCTTTTTTTCATCATATCCCGCGGCCTCCTGGCGGATGTCCTTTTCAATCCGGGTAGCGGCTACGTATATTTTGCCTCCATACCATCCTACCGCGCTGTAACAATAAAGGGGAAGGGGGCTGGCCTCAGGCAGGGTGAGATAGGGGGACAATCTTAGAACCGTATAAGCAGGCGGTACAAAAGCGGCAACCGCCCTTCCTTTTTCACAAACTTTCACCTCGCCGGAAGCAATATCTATACCCAGGCCCTGGCGGTCGGGGAGGGTGTACAATTGTCCGCCTTCCGGCAATTCAATCCATTCTTCCAGGGGCACTTCCCCCGCATCCCAGGCCGACCGTCCCATGGCATAAAGGCTTTTGTCCTCATAGGTGAGGCCTTTGGCATCGGCAAAAAGCAGGAATGGCGGTCTTTTTAACATGTAAACAGGGTGCAAATTTAGCCCCATTCCCCCCGATAAAACAAAGATTAATGATACCTTGGCGCAAACAGCTGGACTTGAAGTCATTTTTTCAGAAAGGGTTGATCGAGGCCGGAGTGGATGAAGCGGGCCGGGGATGCCTGGCCGGGCCGGTCTACGCCGCTGCGGTGATCCTCCCCCCGGGATTCCGGAATCCGGGAATTAAGGATTCCAAAAAATTGCAGGCTGAAGAAAGGGACCGGCTCCGGTCAATCATTGAAAAGAAAGCCCTTCAATGGGCAGTGGCCTCCTGTACCCCGGCAGAAATCGACGAGCTCAATATTCTTTGGGCTTCGGTAAGGGCCATGCACCTCGCCCTTGCCCAGTTGAGCATCCCCCCTGACCTGATCCTGGTGGATGGAAACCGATTCAAAGCCTATGGCGAAATCAGGCATCAGTGCCTGGTGGATGGAGATGCCCTCTACCTCTCCATTGCGGCAGCTTCGATCCTGGCCAAAACCCACCGCGACGAATATATGCGCCGGCTGCACGAGCAATATCCTCATTATGGCTGGGTCAACAATAAAGGTTATGCGACCCCTGAACACAAGTCGGCTTTATTGCTTCACGGGGAATGCGAGCATCACCGGAAGAGTTTTGACTGGAATCAGCCGGTGCAGCTGGAACTGTTTGAGGATTAGACCGATTATACGGGGAATCCGGTATATGTTATTTTACCTTCCAGGGCATTCACGGCAAAATTGTCCTTACCCCCATTTACAATCCACATTTCTATTCCGTGAGCCCGGCATATTCGGGCAGCTTCAATTTTGGATTTAATCCCACCGGTCCCCAGGGAAGAGAGGCCTCCGTTTTGCAAATGCTCTATTTCAGAGAGGTCTTTCACGGTATGGATCAGCCTGGCCTTGGGGTCCTGCCGGGGGTCGGCATCATAAAGCCCGTCGATGTCTGAAGCCAGGATGAGCAGGTCGGCTTTGAGCAATACCGCGGTCAGGGCACCCAGTTTATCGTTGTCCCCGAATTTGATCTCGTCGGTGGCGATGGTGTCGTTTTCATTGATCACCGGGATATACCCGTTGTCCAGCAAAGTGTTGATGGTGGCGAGGGTATTGGATTGGGACAGGTCATTCTCAAAATCCCGGTAGGTCAGCAGGCACTGACCGATCTTCAAATCATAATCGTTGAACACTTCCTGGTAAAAACGCATGAGCACCGGTTGGCCGATGGCTGCAAGGGCTTGTTTGACGGCCACCGGATTGCCCCGGTGCAGTTCGATATAATGTTTGGCCGCCGCGATCGCCCCGGAAGTGACGATCACGATCTCATTTTCTTTTTTAAGCTGGTTGATTTGGCGGGCGATGTCCTCCAGTTTACCCCTGGAAATCAGTTTAGTGCCCCGGGTCAGGGTAGTGCTGCCCAGTTTGAGTACAATCCGTTTCCTTTTGTTTACCATGGATGCTGAAGCTTATTTTCGGATCTGGCCATTGCCATATACATACCATTTATTGGTCACCAGCTGGTTAAGCCCCAGGGGGCCCCGGTGGTGCAACTTGTCCGTGCTGATCGCCAGTTCAGCCCCCAGTCCAAACTGGCCTCCGTCCGTGAAGCGCGAGGAGGCGTTATGGATCACAGAAGCGGCATCTACCGCTTCCATAAAACCGGCAGCGGCTTCCTGGTCTGCTGTGATGATCACTGCCGTATGCCCTCCGGAATATTTGTTGATTTTTTGAACGGCTTCGTCGAGGCCGCTTACGGTCCCAAGCAGGATCCTACGTGCCAGGAATTCTTCATACCAGATGTTTTCCTGGTCGGGGATTTGAACAGGATACAGGCTTCCAAGGCCGGACAGGCTCTGGTCTGCCAGGAGGGAAACTTCTTCATAGACCAAGGCAGCGGCGAGTTGTTTAGAAAAAGCTTCCAGTCCCGGAAGCTGACGGTCAATCAAAACCTTGTCGGTGGCATTGCAGACACTGATTTTCTGCAGTTTTGAATTGAGGATGATCTCCAGCGCCATGGCGGGATCCGCTTTATCGTGTACATAAATAAAATTGTTACCCCTGCCGCTGACCAGGACCGGAGCCGAGGCATGGGTTTTGACCATCTCAATAAGTTGATCGCCACCCCGGGGTACCACCAGGTCAATCTTGCCTGCTGAGGATTTGAGCAAATCAAAGGTTTGTTCGCGGGTATAATCCAGGTAGAGGATATGGTCCGGATCCAGCCCGCATTCGGCCAGGGCCAGGTGCCATAGACTTACCAGGAAGCGGTTTGAGTTTCTCGCTTCTTTTCCGCCTTTGAGCAAGATTTTATTTCCGGCCTTAAAAGCAAGCGCTGCCGCCTCTACGGTGACGTCCGGCCGGGATTCATAAATGATCAAGATGGTACCGAAAGGGGCGCTGCGGTTGTAAATCTCCATTCCCTGGGGATGATGGTAATGATATTTTTCAATACCCACCGGGTCCGGGAGGGCCAGGGTTTCCTCGAGGGACTGCGTCATCGCCCCAATTTTCCGGTCGTCGATTTTTAAACGGTCGTATAAGGTAAGGTCATCCAGGTTCCCGGCATCCAGGTCTTGTTGATTGGCTTCCAGGAGGCCGGCACGGTTATGCGCCACCAGCCCGGCCATAGTAGCCAGTACCTTGTTTTTAATCAGAATATCCATCGGGTAAACAGGCAGGGGGACAAAGGTAAGTGGAATGGTCCGGGCATTCAATCCGGTGACCGGCAAAGATTTAGGCCCATTTTGTCATGATCAAACCGGGAGCCTATTTACCGGCCAGGGCCAGGGCCGCTTTCCACAGCCTGTTCCGGTAGCGGGTAATTTGCAATACGGGGATACGGAGGCTCCCAAAAGAACGGAATACGTGTTCAGGCCCTTCCAGCATGCTGCCTTCAAAATCAAAAATGCGGTACCGGCCGATATGATCCCGGATGGCTTTCCACAAGAGGCTGTGTATGCTTCCGCCGGGGTCAAGCAGGTGGTTGCGTCCCAACACCAGGTTGTAAACCGTATCCCGGTCATGCACGATGAATATCCCGGCCACCGGTTCCTGGCTCGGGGGGAGGACGGCCAGTAAGATTTTACCAGCTCCCTGATTTTGCACCGATTCGTAAAGCCGTTGAAACTGGTCCCGGGAATAGGGCATTTTTTTTTGCTGGCGCCGGAAGGTCATGGTCACCAGCTTATGCATTAAGGCAGGGTCCGTGCTTTCCACGATTTCCACCTGGCCGGAGGTTTTTTTCAATTGGGTACGCACGGCCCCTTCCATCTGGTTCCAGATCGTTTTTTCCTCTTCCTGCAGTGAAAGATGGTAGGTATATCTCCAATCCAGCCGGAATCCTTTCCAGAAAAAAGGAAGTCCATAGGTCAGGGAAGGATAAAACTTCTGTTGCAGGTAAGGAGTATCGGGCAATTGGTCGATCAAGCCATCGAGTACCTGTTTTTCGTAGTCATACCTTGAAGTCAGTTTTTGTCCCTCCGGGTAATCGATATGGATTCCCATGTAGGGGGTCAGAAAAGGGAGGGCGATGACGTGAATTCCTCTTTTGTAAAATTGAAAAAAAGGCAGGGCAGCAATGGGTTCTCCGCCATGGTTTTTAACCAGTGCCACGTTCCACCGGCTGTCTCCGCACACGGCATCCAGCCACCAGGGCCTGAGAAAAAGGGGCAATGCATTTCCTTTTAGTTCAGCCCAGGCCCGGTATTCGTCGACAGCGGTCACTGCGAAGGGTGTGAGATCAGGAGGCGACAGACGGTTTATGCCTTTTCCACAACAGGAAACTGCCTACAAGTCCGGTGATCATCAGCAGGATAGCGATGATTTCTGCCTGGGTCAGCGACAGGGAACCGATATGGATCTTTTCGTTGACCCTTATTTTTTCAATAAAGAACCGTTCAACTCCGTTCAGGAAGCAATAAATAAAAAACAGGATGCCGGCGATGCGGATCCGGGTACGCAAAAACCACAGGATCCCGAAAATGACAAAGGAAAAAAAGGTTTCCCAGAGCGGTGTAGGATATACGGGCTGCGCCAGTTGCATGCAATGACGGTAGCTGCAGTCCGCGATCGGCACCCCTTCATTGAGGATATTGTGCGGGTAGGTGTAGGCCCACCAACTGTCCGGAAAGATAAACCAGGAAGGTTTGGGATTGAGGTTTACGATCCCCCAGTCGCCGTCCCCTGAAAACTGGCAACCGAGCCGGCCCACCGCATATCCGATGATCAAAGCCGGCGCCACGGCATCCATGACCTGAATGGGTTTGATCCCCTTTTTCTTTACATAATAGAAGACTGTGATAAAGGCCACGATCAAGCCTCCGTAAATAGCCAGGCCGCTGCCGGAAAGAAAAGCTTTGACCGGGTCCCGGACAAATGAACTCCAGGATTGTTCGCCTTCAAATAAGGCGAAAATCTTTGCTCCAAGGATACCGGACACGGCGGCCAGGATCGTGATATCGGGCACTTGTTGGTGCGGATACAGCAGGACTTCCATGGGTTTGGAATCCTGTTTTTTTACTTTGAGATAATCCCGGTATTTTAAGAGGCCAAACAGGAGCGCGCCGATCAGTCCCCCCGCCATATTTCCCTTGAGGGACAGCAGCAGGGCTACGGCATCAGTCTTCATTTCATCCATGTGATGGTATGCGTAGAGGACCTTAAATCCGATAAAAAATCCAAACAGGGCATTGATAAGGATATCTGCAGGCCTTACCGCGTCGGCAGGATTGATCATGATGGGCCTGGGATGCAAGAGTCCTTGTTTTTCTTTCCTCACGAATTCGAGGTAAAGGATCCAGGCACTGGCCAGAAAAGCCAGGGTGAGGAATAAGCCAAACGTTTTGATGATGGACGCAGCTCCATCGGGGGGGGTACCAAAAAGATAATGAAATATATAAGAGAGGTCGGGAAACATGCAATGAATTTAAGGGCTAAATTTAGGCAAATAATCAGTAAGGGTCTTTCCGGGATGACCCGGTCCTTCGAACCAGCTGCAGCCATGATTTACATAAAAACTACCGCTTTCTTTTTAATGTGGATGCTTGCGGCCCCCCTGACCGGCCAGGGCCTCAATTTTCATACCGGCGTGTTCAGTACCATCTATACAGACGAACAATGGCCGGGCAGGAATCCGAGGCACCAGGGATATCATTTTGGTTTCGATGTAGTGATCGACGACGGGAATTATTTCCTGATGCCCGGGCTGTACTTCCTGAAGACCAGTCTGTTTCCCGTGGACCTTGACCTCAGCAAACCTTATTTTGAATACACAGACCTCAAGTCCATTAAGCTGCCTTTCCAGGTCGGTTCTTATGTGTATAAAAACCGATTTGCCGATCTGAAAATGCACGGGGGCATAGCCGCCAATTTTCTGCTTGGCATTGACGAAAACCCCCAAATCGTGGTGGAGGATTTTAATGAGATTCACGCCGGATTGCTGGCCGGCATGAGTTTCCGGGTACTCTTTATGACTGCCCGTCTGTCCTACGAACACGGTCTCAGCAGGATCTATAAAGAAAATGCGCCTTCCGGGATTGAAGACAAAAGCAGGTCCAATGTATTGTCCATCATACTGGGGGTCCACTTCTGAATAATCGCAGACCCTGCGATTTTATCCGGGTTGCCAGCCGCCCAGCGCTTTCTCAATGATTTGTTTTGAGGGATCAAAGGGTTTGACACTACTCAGGCCGAATTTGGTTTTGACAAATTCCAATTTTTCCTTTTCCGTCATCGTCTTCCCCTGGTTGTAAAAATCGGCGGCATCGGTCAGAACTTTCACAGGGACCAGGCCAACGAGTTCACTGCCTGTAACCCGGGTACCCATTTCCTCCGCCAGCCTGCAACAGGTATCGAAGACCAGGTGCAGCGGCGTGAGGTCAAGATCGACCAGGTTGCAGGAGACCTGGGGACAATTAAAAGCAGGCATCCACCAACCTATCGCCCTCACGGCTTTCAGTCCACCGTTTTTTTCCCGGAGCTGCCGCGCGATTTTTTGGGCCAGGGCGGCGTCTCCGCCCGCGAGATTTATATTATAGGCTACCAGAACTTTTCGGGCTCCCGTAATCAGGGCGCCCGATTTTTCATTAAAAACAGTTGGGCCAAAATCCGGCTTCCACTCTTCGAGTTTAAGTTTTTCATTCAAACCCTCATATTCCCCTTTTCTGACTTCAGCCAGGTTTTTACGGTTTGCCCGGAGAGCCGCTTCTCCGTATAAATAGACCGGGATCCTCAGTTCCCTTCCCACCCTTTCAGCGAGTATCCGCGCGCAGTCAATGGCCTCAGTCATTTCCGAACCCTGCAACGGGACAAAAGGAAAAACATCGACGGCCCCCAGGCGAGGATGGGCTCCTTTTTGATGACGCATATCAATAAGACCGGTGGCGATCCGTACCGACTGCCAGGCCGCTTCCAAACAAGCTTCCGGTTTTCCGGCGAAAGTGATCACGGTGCGGTGGGCATCAAAACCCATATCGGTATGCAGGACTTTCACCCCGGCTACCGATTCGATACCCTGTCGGATGCGGGCGATGATTTGTTTATCCCGGCCTTCACTGAAATTGGGCACACACTCGAGCATTCTTACAGGATTGAGGGATGAGGATTGAGGGTTGAGGATTGAGGATTGAGGATTGAGGATTGATGCGCATTTTACCTATTAAAGATAGATCTTTGTATACCTCCCGCCTTACAATTCAACGATTCGACAATTCAACAATTCCACATCCATGTGCGGCCGCTCCTCCCTCACCAAAACCGAAAAAGAACTGGAAGAACGGTTCCAGGCAAGCTTTTACAGCGAGGACCTGGAACGGTACAATCCACTTCCCAATTTTAATGTCGCACCCACTCATGTCCTGCCGGTGATCACCAACCAGGACCCCCGGCATTTTCGGCCGATGCGCTGGGGCCTGATCCCTTTCTGGGCCAAGGATCCGAAGATCGGTTATAAAATGATCAACGCCCGGGTAGAGACCGTGCAAGAAAAAACCTTTAAAAACGCCCTTGAAAAAAGAAGGTGCCTGGTGCCTTTCGACGGATTTTACGAGTGGAAAAAAGTAGGTAAGAAAAAAGTGCCTTATCGCATCACGGTGGAAGGGGGAAAACTTTTTGCCATGGCCGGATTGTGGGAGACCTGGAAATCGCCATCGGGTGAAGCCGTCGAGTCCTTTACCATCCTCACCCAGCCTTCCAATAAAAAGGTGGGTGCCATTCATGACCGCATGCCGGCCATCCTCCTGCCCGAACAGGAGAAACTCTGGATCGATCCCAGCCTCTCCTCCTCGGAAGCCTTGCAATTGATCATCCCCTATCCGGATGAGGCCACGGAGATTTACCGGGTGAGCGAAAGAGTCAACCGGGTAGGAGAAAATGACCCGGACCTGGTCAGGCCGGTAAAGGAAAACCTGGAAGGAGCTTATGACCTTTTTTCGGAGAATGAGTAGTTTAAAACCCGGGTGGTTTTCATTGTATATTGTAGGCGATTAACTTGCCTGGTTTTATTTATGAACAAACGGGATTTTATCAAAAAGCTCAGCGGAGCCGGCCTGTTGAGTACCGGATTTCTAGCCCAGATGGAAAAGCTGGTAGCTGGTATAGCCCACCGACCACCGGCGGAGCTGGCTGCCGATGAGGATTTCTGGGCAAAGGTCCGCAGCGGTTACCGCCTTAAACCGGATTACATCAATCTGGAAAACGGATATTACTGCATCATGCCCCGGCAGATCCAGGACGCTTTTATTGAAAGGGTTAAGGAGGTTAATTTTCAGGGATCCTGGTATATGCGCAATCACCGTTTCGAAGACAATATCGAAATCCGGAAAAAACTAGCTGCCCTGGTTGGGACCTCCTATGAAGAAGTGGTCCTCACCCGCAACACCACCGAATCGCTTGATACCGTGATCTCGGGCTACGACTGGAGGCCGGCGGATGAAGCCGTCATGGCCATCCAGGATTATGGCGCCATGCTGGACATGTTCAAGTACCAGGCCAGGAGGTTTGGCCTGGTCAATAATCGGGTTTCCGTGCCCCTTCACCCTGCCGATGATGAGGAGATTGTGTCCCTCTACGAAAGCGCCATCACCCCCAGGACCCGCCTGCTCATGGTCTGCCACATGATCAATATCACCGGCCAGATCCTGCCGGTGCGTAAAATCGCGGATATGGCCCACCGTCACGGCGTGGATGTCCTGGTGGACGGGGCTCATTGTGTAGGGCATTTTGAGTTTAATATTCCGGATCTGCATGCGGATTATTACGGCAGCAGCCTGCATAAGTGGCTCAGTGCACCTCTTGGAGCGGGACTTTTATACGTCAAGAGGGAAAAAATCGCCAAACTGTGGCAGTTGTTCGGGGATACCGGTTTTCCCGATGACGATATCCGCAAACTCAATCATACGGGAACTCCTCCGGTACATACCGATCTGGCCGTACACGATGCCATCGATTTTTATGAACTGATTGGCGCGGCCCGCAAAGAAGCTCGCCTAAGGTACTTGCAACACTACTGGACCTCCAGGGTCCGCGACCTTCCGCATATTGATCTCAATACCCCGGCTGACCCGGCCCGGGCCTGCGGCATAGCCAACGTGGGCATAAAGGGTATGAATCCGGCGGACATGGCCAAGACCTTACTGGACAAGTACGGGATCTTTACGGTAGCGATCGATTACGCCAATGTGCATGGGTGCAGGATCACGCCCAACGTCTATACTTCAACGGCCGAATTGGATGTATTTGTAGCGGCGCTTAAGGAATTAAAGAATTAAAGAATTAAGAATTAAGGGAGGGAAAGGTGGATTCGTTTACCCATGTATTTTTAGGAGGCTGCCTGGGACATCTCGCCCTGGGTAAAAAGGCGGGACGAAAAGCCGTCTGGTGGGGGGCCCTGGCCGATACCGTTCCTGATTTTGACATTTTTGCCGGGCCTTTTGTCCATCCGGTCGAAGCCCTGTTGATACACCGGGGATTCACCCATTCCATTTTTTTCGCGGCTTTGTTTCCCCTGGTTGTGGGCCCTTTACTGGCGCGGCTCTACAGAAAGGACAGGATCCCCTGGTGGCAATGGGCGGGTTTGCTGGCCCTGGGGACCTTCTCCCATATATTTATCGATTCGCTGACGACTTATGGAACCGGCTTGCTGGAACCCTTCTGCGATCACCGGTTTACCTATGCCACCCTTTTTATCATCGATCCGGCTTTTACCCTGCCTATGTTTGTTGGTTTCTGCCTGCTCCTGTTTAAACGGTTTTCCTTGCCCTTCAAAAATAAAGTGGCCAGATGGGCCTTGATCCTCTCGGCGATCTATCTGGCATGGACTTTTTACAACCGATCTCATTTTGAAGGTTTGTTCCGGGACCAACTGCAAAAACAAAACATCGTATACCGGGACCAGTTTCTTTCCCCCGGCCCTTTGAATAATATCCTGTGGGGTACCGTGGCCCGGTCCGATTCAGGTTATTTCCAGGGATTTTCTTCCTATTTCGATACTCCCGGCCCGGTGCATTTTAATTTTATCCCGGCTCAAAAACAACTGGCTGCTCCCCTGGCTCAAAACAAGGAATATCGGTTGCTTGAGAAATTTGCCTTGGGTTATTCGTGCATCAGCATTTTGGACGACGGCTTGCCTTATTTCCATGATCTGAGGTTTGGAACGATGCATGGCTGGGCGCCCGATCCCGGAGATTTTACTTTCAGTTATCCGTTGCAAAAGGACCCGGCAGACAGCAGCCGGCTGGTCAAATCCGCACCCTGGGGTAAGGCGGGGTTTGAAGGCTTTGGTGGACTTTGGGAACGGATATTGGGCAGAAATTAAAGAAATTAAAAATTAAGGAATTAAGAAATTAAACGGGAGAGATCCGCTATTCCTCGGATTCAAATTTCCTATGCTTTTGAGTTATTAAGGATTTTATCGGGAAGGAAAGTTTGCAAATCAAATGCCCTGAGTAGGGCGCCGTATCCGGCCAAATATGCAACTTCAGTTTTGTGGGGCTGAATTCAAAAAGGAGAAATGGAGAAGCGCCTGGTAATTTATCCCTCATTGGGTTAACCATGAAGGCAGTGCAAAACGTCAAATCTTCAATGTTTGGTTGTTACCCCATCAAGCTTTGTGGGGCTGAATTCAAAAAAGAGAAATGGAGAGCGCCTGGTAATTTGTCCCGTTAGGGACTTAAGATGGGTAGATGATTTGAGAAAGGCAATTTCGTCCCGTAAGGGATGAAATAATGGGAGAATAATAATTGTTGAGCTTGGGGTGGGCAGTTTGAAATATCTGACCAATCGATGGAACCACAGGATCGGAAGCATTCATCAGTGGTTCGGAAGGGAAGGCCTCAGTCCCCCTTCATATCAATATCCCAAAGGGGCACCGCCCCCAATAAATGCTCCACAAAATAATTCCATTTCTTTTTTGTAAAATATTCATTGAAGATGCCCTGGTAACCGTGGCGCTGGCTGGGCAGGATAAGCATATCAAACTCCTTGTTGGCCCGGATCAGGGCTTCCGCCAGTTTGAAGGTAGCCGACGGATTGACGTTTTCGTCAATCCCCCCATGGGTGATGAGCAATCTGCCTTTGAGATTTCCCGCCATCGTAATGTTGGACACCTGGTGGTAGGTGGAATCCACCGGCCATCCCATATACATCTCCGGCCACCAGTCCTTTTCCATGCGGAAATCATGATCGGCGCTGCTCGCCACGGCCACCTTATAAAAATCGGGGTATTCCAATACGGCATGGCCTGCGTCAAAGCCTCCCGCGGAGTGCCCGAAAATACCCACCCGCGTCGTGTCCATCCACGAATACCGGCTGCCAAGCTGGAGGATGGCCAGGCGGTGGTCCTCCAGGTTTTTGCCCATGTTTTTGTAAGAGACGTTGTGAAAGGCCTTTGAACGGTTGGCCGTGCCCATGCCGTCCACCGTGATGACGATGAAACCCAGTTCGGCCAGGGCCTGGTTAGACCGGGCAAGTCCGCTGATAAAGTTTCGCGGATACATAAAGGTATGGGGGCCGGTATAGGACTGGTCGATCACGGGATATTTTTTAGCCGGATCAAAACGGCTGGGTTTCCAAATTGCCCCATATAAAACCGTTTGACCATCTCTGCCTGTTGCTGTAAAAGTCTCCGGCAGTTTTAAGCCCATGGAATCCAGTCCGCCGATGTCGGCCCGGGACAATTCCAGTAAAGAGGTTCCGGTGCTTACCCTTCTAAGCAGGCTGCGTGTGGGCCGGTCCAGGGTGGAGACATTGTCCACAAACCATTTACCGTCCGGGGAAACCGAGAGGTCGTGATTACCTTCATTGGAAGTTAGCAATCGGATGCGCCGGTCATCCAGGCCAACGGCATAGAGATATTGGTGATAGGGATTGCGTCCGGTTTCTCTCCCGGAGGCTGAAAAGATTACCTGGCGGTATTTCCGGTCAACGTGCAACACCTGGTTCACATAAAAATTCCCTCTGGTAAGGGATTCCAGATCCTTGGTCTTAAGGTCGAGCAGATAGAGTTGTTTCCAGCCCTCCCTTTCGGAAGTGATCAGGACCTTGCCAAGGTCTTCGAGGATCATGGAGCTGTATTGATCAATATTGGTCTTGCTTGTTTCGCGGTACAACAATTCTTCGGTTTTACGGAGGAGGTCGCAGCGGTGCAATTCCACAGCCTGGTATCCCCGAATGGCATTTTCCTGGTAAACGATCCCGCTTTCTTTTGACCATTCGTAGCCGATGGGATTGGTATGGGTGCTTTGCAGGTGGTTTTTGATTTGTTCCTCTCCGGTTTCGATATTGTAGAACACGGGGATCATACGCACCATGTCCGTATCCCCGGGTGAGCCCCGGTAATAAGAAAGCAGGCGGGGTTTGAATAAGGTATCCACAGACCAGTCCAGCAGGTACATTTTTTTGGCGATCCGCATATCGCAGAGATAGGTCTGGATCCATTTGGAATCCGGGGACCAGCTGGCAAACAAACGGGCGGGCCTCTCCCCGTTTTCCCCTTCGATGATATCCGACCAGCCGTAAAAGGTGCCGAATTCATAAAGCCTTTTACCGTCCCGGCTAAGTTGCCGTTCGCTGCCGTCGGCCGTGGAACGGATGTACAAATTATAATCTTTCGTAAAGGCGATCCATTTCCCATCCGGGGATTTTGATTCCAGGGGATTGGAGGCGGGCGGGTTGAGGATTTTCAGCGAGTGGGTCAGAAGGTTCAGCTCATATCTTTTGCCCTGGAAATGGAATTCCAGATGCGAGGAGTTTTTGTAGTTTATATTTTGTAAAGCCAGGTCGGAGGCCGTCACTTTTTGTTTTGTCGAATCGGACAGGGCTTTGGCCAGTTTTTCCTGGTCAAACCAGGCCTGGATCTTTGTAACGCCCCAGACCACTTTATTAAAACTTTTCCGTTCACGGTCCTGGGTCACAAAACCCATTCCGGTGCTGTCGCCGCACCAAACCGGCTGGATATTCACATTGAAGATTTTTTTATTGACCAGGTTCTGCCACTGGAAGGAGGCGGCTCGCCGGTAGTCTTCGGGCGTTGGAGTCCGGGCTTCCATCTGGGCCGACAATTCGGATGCCAAGGCCAGAATTATCCAGGTATAAAGGATCCTTTTCATCAAGGGAAGAGTTTGTTTAAAAATACTCAATTGTCCCTGAAGAAGAACGGTAGAGGCAAATGACGTTTGTATCCGGTTTTTTAACCGGGGAATAAAGGACTAGCAAATGGGTTTCCCCGTTAACTAATTAAATTGCACACAAGCTTTGACTTTGTGCAAAACCGCTAATTTTATACTGCCAAAACCAGAAAAAATGAAATTCATTACCTTATTCTTTTTCAGTTTATGCTTTCTGGCCACTCACGCCCAGACCGGTATAAACAAAGATCCCTTCCGCCAGCTCGACCAGTTGTTGCCCACGCCAAACGATTACCGCAATGCCGGCGGAGCCCCGGGCCACCGGTACTGGCAACAGCAGGCCGATTATTCCATCCAGCTCGAACTTGATGATGAAAAACAAACCGTTTCCGGTCAGGAAGTCATCGTGTACAAAAACAACTCTCCCGATGTCCTGCCTTTCCTATGGCTCCAGCTCGACCAGAACCAGATGGCCGAAAACAGCCAGACCTATGAACTCAATTCCCATAAAATGGATCCCCGCATGACCAAAGCCCAGATCGACAACCTGGACCATACCTTCGATGGAGGCTTCAAGCTGGAATATGTAAAAGACCACCAAACCGGGGCCGATCTCAAAAAAACCGTCAACTACACCATGATGAGGGTGGAATTGCCCAAACCCCTGAAACCGGGAGAAACTTATTCTTTCCGGATCAAATGGTGGTACAACATCAACGACCGCATGAAATTGGGAGGACGTTCGGGATACGAATATTTCCCGGAGGACAAAAACTACCTGTATACCATCGCCCAGTTTCATCCGCGCATGTGCGTATACAACGACCTCGAAGGCTGGCAGAACAAACAATTCCTGGGCAAGGGAGAATTTACCGTTGGATTTGGAAATTTTGAAGTGGCCATCACCGTGCCTTCCGATCACCTGGTGGCCGCCACGGGCGAATTGCAAAATGCCTCCGAAGTACTGACCAAAGAACAGCTCGCCCTGCTCGCCAAAGCCCGAAACGAAAGGGTGCAACCCGTGATCATTTCCAGCCAGAAGGTGGCCGAAGAAAGGGAAATGAAAAGGGCAACGACCAAAAAGACCTGGAAATTCAAAGCCGTCAATGTCCGCGATTTCGCTTTTGCCACTTCGCGCAAATTCATATGGGATGCCATGGGCGTGCCGCAAAGCGACGGCCGCATCGTGATGGCCCAGAGCATGTATCCCAAGGAAGGCAATCCCCTCTGGGAAAAGTACAGCACCAAGGCCGTAGCCCATACGCTCAAATGGTATTCGCATTACACCTTTGACTACCCTTACCCCACCGCCTGGAGCATCAACGCCGACCGCATCGGCATGGAATACCCGATGATCTGTTTCAATTTCGGCCGCTGTGAAAAGGACGGCACCTATTCCAGGCAGGTCAAATACGGCATGATCAGCGTGATCATCCACGAGGTGGGCCACAACTACTTCCCAATGATCGTCAATTCGGATGAAAGGCAGTGGGCCTGGATGGACGAAGGCCTGAATTCCTTCCTGCAATACCTCTCCGAAGCGCAGTGGGAACCCAACTATCCCAGCCGGCGCGGCCCGGCCAACCAGATCATTGACTATATGAAAATGGACCAGAACCTGCTGGAACCCATCATGACCAACAGCGAAAGCATCCAGCAATTGGGCAACAACGCCTACCACAAAGTGGCCGTCGGACTCAATATCCTCCGGGAGACGGTCATGGGCCGTGAGTTGTTCGACCTGGCTTTCAAGGAATACGCCCGCCGCTGGGCTTTCAAACAGCCTTATCCGGCTGATTTTTTCAGGACCATGGAGGAGGCTTCCGGGGTGGACCTGGACTGGTTCTGGAACGGCTGGTTTTACAGCACCGATTACTGCGACCTGGCCATGACCGATGTAAAATGGCTGAAGGTGGACCCCAAAAACCCCGACAAACTGGCCGAAATGAAACGCGAACAAGAGACCCATGCGCTGAAATACATATCCCGGGTGCGGAATGAATCGGAAATCAAACAATACTATTCCGACCAGGACACCACCCTTCGCGATTTTTACAGCAGCTATGATCCCGGCGAGCCGGACGCCCTGGCCAGGCAGGACTATGAACGTTTTTACCGGAACCTGTCCGAGGATGAAAAAAAATTACTCGGCAGCGGGGACCATTTTTACGAAGTGACTTTCGAGCGGAAGGGTGGACTGGTGATGCCGGTGATCGTACAACTCCAGTATGAGGACGGGACCAAGGAAGATTTCCGCTACCCGGCCGAGGTCTGGAAATCCCTGCCCGAACCAAAAATCACCAAAGTCTTCCGCACCTCCAAAGAAGTCAAACGCATCATCCTGGATCCCTACCTGGAGACGGCTGATGTAAACGGCGAGGATAATTTTTATCCCCGTCAGCAACAGGAGCCTTCCCGCTTTGAACTGTTTAAACAACAGCAGCGGCCGGCCGGGGAGAATGAAATGCAAAGGGCGAAAAGGGCGGCGAAGACGTAGATAAAGTTTGTCCATACTATACTCGAATTTGAAATCCTTCTATTGCCGGATTCTTGTAGTTCTGGTTGCCGCCTGCATATCCTGCAGGACTTCTTCCCCCAGCGGCCTGGTCCTTAATCCGGAATTTGACAAAGAGATCAGCTCCATTCTGGACTTTTCCATCCCGGTTATTTCGGTTGAGGAAGCCTTGGACGCAGAGGGGGTATTATTCCTTGATGCCCGGGAAAGACCGGAATATGAAGTCAGCCATATCCCTGGGGCAATTCATATCGGTTATGACCATTGGGATAAAACCGTGCTGGACAGTATTTCTGAAGACCGGGAGGTCATCGTTTATTGCTCGGTAGGTTACCGGAGTGAAAAAATTGGGATTAAGCTGAAGTCGCTGGGATTCAGCCGGGTCCATAATTTATACGGAAGCATCTTTGAATGGGTTAATGTTGGCTTACCCCTGGAGGACAGCCTGGGTGGACAAACGCAACGTGTGCATACCTATAATAAAAATTGGAGTAAATGGGTGACAAGCACTACAGTTGAGAAGATATGGTAATTTGTTGATTGACAGTAAGGAAGTAAGGTTAAAAGTCTTAATGGAAAGTCTTTGCTGTGATAATCTTACTAGTCCTGAATATTGTTCTTACTTGTTGGGCTTCGCCGAAGCCTGGATTATTTCTATTATCAAGTTCTAAATTCGTCAGGCATCTCCGATGCCGGTACCGGTTTTCAAGATTAACCAGCATTTGAGTTTTTAACAGATCAGGCATCGCCATTGTCGGTTCAGTTCAACATATCATTATCCCTAAAAACCCTGAGAAAATTTCAATAAAATTTAAAAGGGCAGTATTAAATTTCTGAAAATTCTTATATTAGATTTAATTATTTAAAAAAATACCATGCTATGAAAACATTTCTATTCGGAGTATTCTCCCTGTTGCTGATTTCAGTATTGTTTAGCCGGTGCGGGGTCATGTTTGGGGGCAGCAAGTATCATGCGTCCATTTTGGCCAAGGATCATCCAAACGCCCAAATTTATGTGGATGGAAACAAAATTGGACAGGGATCGGCTACTGGTTTATTTTCAAGGAACCGTTTATTGTCGGTGGAACTCAGGCAGGAAGGTTGCGAGCCCAAAACTCAAATATTTGATAAAACGTTGAGAACAGGAAATTTCATTTTATCAATTATATCATGGGGGCTGATCGGGGTAGCTGTTGACCTCGGTACCGGGTCAGCTTATAAACCTGACCACAAAACCAATTCTGCAATTCAAAGACTTACGGTAAAAGACTATTCCTTTACAGTTGATTATTCTGGTTGCACGGTGAAATAATTTCTTTCGAAATAATAACCTATCTAACTGGCTCCCATATAAAATCCCTGAATGGGTTTTATGATCAAATAGATATTTAGCAAACACTTTTTGGTCAGCTCAAACCACCTACTTTTATCCGATTGACCTTTGATGGCACTACCAGCGCTTAAAGTCGCGGTTAGGGCCTATCTTGCGGCCACTATGCCTTCCGGCAAATTAAAGAGGATTCTTTTCATCATCGGCACCCGCCCTGAAATGATAAAATTTGCCCCCCTTATCCTTAAAATGCGGAGGGAAGAGAATTTTGAACCCGTTGTTTGTTTTACCGGCCAGCATAAGGGTTTATTGGACGATACAGCCGCTTTTTTCGGAATCAGACCCGACCATCACCTCAATCTGATGCGCCCGGATCAGACTCCGGTTTCCTTTTTATCCCGGTCCCTGAAGAGGCTGGATAAAATCATCGAAAAGGAAAATCCGGACCTCGTATTTGTACAAGGAGATACCTCCACGGTGCTCTCCGGTTCCCTGGCCGCCTTTTACCATAAGGTAAGGATCGCCCATCTCGAAGCCGGCCTGAGGAGCCACGACAAATTCAATCCATACCCGGAGGAAATGAACCGGCTGCTTTGCAGCAGGCTGGCCGATTTTCATTTTGCCCCCACCCGGACCGCTGCGGAGAACCTGGTGGCCGAAGGTCTCACCCGGGATGTTTTTGTCACCGGCAATACCGTCATCGACTCGCTTTTTTTATGCCTGGAAATCCTGGACAGCCAGGATGAAACGGAATATGTGGATTATTTTAATCAAATCGATTGGTCAAAAAAGATCATCCTGGTCACCTGTCATCGCAGGGAAAATTTCGGAGAACCCCTGGACCGGATCCTGGCCGCTATCGAAAAATTTGCCAATCGCTTTCCGGAGGTGCAAATCGTTTTCCCGGTGCATCCCAATCCCAATATCCGGCAAATGGTCTATGACCGTCTCGAGCCTATTCCCAATATTTTGCTTACCGCGTCTTTACCCTATCCATACCTGGTCTGGATCCTCAACAAATCCTATTTTGTTGTCACCGATTCCGGGGGCATCCAGGAAGAGGCCCCATACCTGGATAAGCCGGTCCTGGTCCTGAGGACCCTGACTGAACGGGTGGAATCCATTCAGGCGGGTACTGCCGTATTGGTGGGCAATCAACAAAACACCATCCTGGAAAATATGGTCAGGATGTATGAAGACGAAACGTTTTACCGGAGTTTTCAACAAAAGGCCCATCCTTATGGCACCGGGGACAGCGCGGACCAGATCCTGCGTATTTTAAAAGAGAGGCTTTGACATGCAGAAAATTCTGGCGCTGATCCCTGTTTATAATGAAGAAGCCTCCATCGGCCCTCTTTTAAAAAACTTTGATCTGGTTTTTGCTTCCTCAGGAGGAGAGGTGGAGGTCCTGATCGTCAATGATGGCAGCACTGACCGTACGATGGAAGTGGTGCGAAACTACCAGGGGCCCCTGCCCCTTCGTTGTCTCGACCATGCGGTCAACGAGGGACTGGGTAAGGTGATCCGCGAAGGCTTGACTTATGCCAGCGACCATCTGCAGGACGAAGACCTCGTGGTCACCCTGGATGGGGACAATAGCCATCATCCGGACCTGATCCCGGCCATGGTCCAGGCCATCAGACAGGGTTCGGATATAGTGATTGCTTCGAGATTTCGGCCGGGAGCAAGGATACATGGCCTCCCTTGGTCCCGCAGGCAATTCAGCGTCCTGGCCAGGCTTTTGTTTTCCCTGTTTGCCCATATACCCGGAGTCAGGGATTATACTTGCGGTTACCGGGCATACCGGGTCTCCCTGTTAAAAAAGGGATTTGCCCATTATGGTGACCGGTTTATCCAGGAAACCGGCTTTAGCTGTATGGTGGAAATTCTGCTGAAACTCGCCCGATTCAAACCGGTATGCCTTGAACTCCCGCTTGTGCTGAGATACGATCTCAAAGCCGGAGCCAGTAAAATGAAGGTAAGAAAGACGGTTTACAAGACGCTCGCCCTGCTCAAAGATTATTGGTTTTCCAGGCGCTTCCGTTAGTCCTGTCGCCAGCGCCTGTCGCCAAACGTCACGATTCTTTTCGCGGCGCGGATCTAACTTTGGAATACCTATGAAACACTCTGAAGAACTCCTTTATTATATCTGGAAGCACCGCTGTTTTGATCATTCCTTGCTGAAAACGGCTTCGGGAGAACCCTTGCAGGTACTGCAACCCGGTATCCGGAACCACCATGCCGGGCCCGATTTCCTGCAAAGCATCATCCGGATCGGGCAGACCACCTGGGCTGGCAATGTCGAAATGCACTTCAACGCTTCGGAATGGACCTCCCACCGGCACGAGACCGATGAAGCGTACAATACGGTCATTCTCCATGTAGTCTGGTCTGCGGACGCCGAAGTATTTAACGAAGCCGGCCTGAAGATTCCCTGCCTGGAATTGCAGTCGCGGGTTGACCGGCAGATGCTGAAGCAGTACGAGGACCTGATGCAAAATCAAAAATGGGTACCTTGCGAGGGCTTGTTTCATACTGTAAACGACTTTATCAAGGAATCCTGGTCGCACCGGCTTATGGCGGAGCGGCTCGAATCCAAAGCGGTCGCCGTCCGGCAGGCCCTGGATGTCCAGGGTCAAAACTGGGAAGAAGTATGTTTTCAGAAACTGGCCAGGGCCCTGGGTACCCAGGTCAATGGGGATGCCATGGAATTGCTCGCTTCCTGCACTCCTCTGCACCTGATTGGGAAACACAAGGACCAACTCCTGCACGTGGAGGCTTTGTTGTTTGGCCAGTCTGGTTTGCTGGAAGGCCCGTTTGAAGAAGATTATCCCCTCCGGTTGCAGGCGGAGTATTCTTTTTTTAAAAACAAATACCATCTCCGTCCCATGAACGCTTCGCATTGGAAGTTCCTGAGGTTGAGGCCTGCCAATTTTCCGACGATCCGGATCGCCCAGTTGGCCAAAATCATATATACTACCGATCATTTGTTTTCAAAACTGATGGCTGCCCAGACCATCAAAGAAATCATAAACAGCCTGGATGTCACCCTGGGCGGATATTGGACCGACCATTATTCCTTTAAATCGGAAAGCCGGAGCGGCCGGTTTAAAAAACTGGGTTTGTCGACGATTCAATATATCCTGATCAATGCCGTGGCGCCTCTTTTGTTTTGTTACGGCGAAAGCCAGGATGACCTCCAGCGGAAAGAGAAGTCCATGGCTTATCTCCAGGACCTCCCGGCCGAATCCAATGCCCTCATCAGCGGTTGGATAAAACTGGGCTGGAATCCGAAGCATGCCTTGCACAGCCAGGCACAGATCCAGCTCAAAACCCAATATTGCGATGAAAAAAAATGCCTGCAGTGCAGCATTGGACACCAGATCCTGAAATTTGCACCATGATCCGGAATACGCTTGTAAAACTGCTGCTGGCCCCTTTTTCCCTTCTGTATGGCCTGGCCATCCTTATCCGGAACCTGCTGTACCGCCAGGAGATCCTGAGGCCCGCACGGTTTGATATTCCGGTCATTTCGGTCGGTAATCTGAGTATAGGCGGTACGGGCAAATCACCGCATATTGAATACCTGGTTCGCTGGCTCAAAGAATACCTGCCGGTGGCCATCCTGAGCCGGGGTTATAAAAGGGAGAGCACCGGTTTTCGCATAGGCCAGCAAGCCCCCTCGGTGAAAAGCATCGGGGATGAGCCCTTCCAGTTTTTAATGAAATTCCCGGAGGTGCCGGTAGCCGTGGCGGAAAACCGGGAACTGGGCATTCCGCTGCTGCTCAAATCTTATCCCGGTACCCGGCTCATTCTGCTCGATGATGCCTTCCAGCACCTCAGTGTGAAACCCTTTATCAATATCCTTCTGACCTCCTATGACCTGCCCTTCACCAGGGATTATATCCTGCCTTCGGGACGCCTGAGGGAATGGAGGTCCAGTTACCGCCGGGCCGATATCCTCGTCGTAACCAAATGCCCGTCCGGCCTTACTCCGGAAGAAGCAAATGAACTCAAGGAAGAATTGAAGCCCTTTCCGCATCAGACCCTTTATTTCAGTGAATACCATTACGGCACGCCCTATTTTATCTTTAATCCCGGCCTGCGCCTGCGCTGGAACCCGGACCACTATGCCTTGCTGGTGAGCGGGATAGCCAACACCGACTACCTGCAGGCCTTTGTCCGCTCCCAAATCAAATACCTCCACCTTTTCCCCTTTGCCGATCATCATTGGTTCAGCAATTATGACCTGGGCCAGATCAAAAGGCAGTTTGATTCGCTTCCCGGCCCTGGTAAATTTATACTGACGACGGAGAAGGACGCCACCCGCTTGTCCATACACCGCGATTATATCCTTGAAAATAAAATACCGATTTTTGTGCTGCCGGTGGAAGTCCGATTTTTATTTAATGACGAAGAACGATTCAAAAACACCATTCGCGGGAAATTACTGGACTTCAAATCCTGAGGCCCATGGTCCTTCATACCGGATCTGCCTGGGTCTGTTTTCAATATTTGCATGGACGTTTCCGTTGATCTCCCAGGGCAACGTGATCCCCCTGTCTTCAAAGCAGGAATACCTGATCGAAAGGATGAGTATAAAATACGGGGTGCCTTCCGGATTTCACCGCGCGGTCAGGCCTTATTTCAGGAAAGACCTCGTGGACCTGGTCTTTTACTGGGACAGCCTGAAGGTTCTGGACCCCGCTGACGAGGCGGACATCAGATACCTGTTTGATGAAAACAACGAATGGCTGATGGATGGCGGCCATACCGTCCGGAGCAAATCAGGGACCGGCCTGGATTCCATGGGCTATCGCTACAGCAGCAGGCCGGTATTAAAACATTTTTACAGGACCCCTGCCCATTTTCTGGAAGTTAATAAAAAGGAATTTTACTTGCGGCTCAATCCGGTCCTCAATGTACAGGCCGGCCGGGAAACCGGGGCGGGCGATTGGGTGCTGGCCAACCAACGCGGCGCAGACCTGAGGGTGGGACTGGATCAAAAGATATACGCCCAGAGTACGATCCTTGAAAACCAGTTATCCCTTCCGGCTTTTTTCCGGAATAAGGTTGAAAAAAACAAGGCTTTGCCCGGTGCGGGTTTTTACAAATATTTTTCGGACAAACTGTACAAACCCCAGGGTTATGATTTTTTTATCAGCAACGCTCACCTGGGTTTCCGGCTCAGTCCGCATTTTCATATCCAGCTGGGACACGGGTCGCATTTCCTGGGAGACGGCCTGCGATCGCTGTTTTTATCGGAATATGCCCAGGAATATTTTTTTCTCAAATTGCAAGCCCGGGTGTGGAAACTGCATTACCAAAGCCTGTTTGCAGAGTTAAGCGCTTCCACTCCGACGGCTTCCACGGCGGGGAATGTCCTCCTGCCCAAAAAATACACCGCCACCCATACCCTGCAGGCCCAGTTGTCCTCCCGGTGGAGTCTGGGTTTGTTTGAGACCGTCATCTTTAACCGAAACAATCGGTTTGAATTCCAGTACCTCAACCCGGTGATCATCTATCGCTCGGTCGAAGGTTCCATCGGAAGCCCGGATAATGTGATGCTGGGCATCAACAGCCGGTATGACTTTGGCCGGAAAATATCCGTTTATGGCCAGGTGCTCATCGACGAATTCGTACGCAAAGAAGTCTTCAGCAGCGGCAAGGGCTGGTGGGGGAATAAATTCGGGGGCCAGCTTGGGATAAAATACATCGATGCCTTCGGAATTCCCAGATTGGACCTGCAGGCCGAATACAATTCCGTAAGGCCCTATACCTATACGCATTTTGACAGTACGGCCAATTACACGCATCAGCGCACGGCCCTGGCCCATCCGCTGGGCGCCAATTTTAAAGAATATCTTTTAAATCTTAGATACCAGCCCGCTCCGCGCTGGCAGATTCATGCTTACCTGATGGCTTACCTGTGGGGCGATGACCCCATGCCTTCGGTCAATTACGGGGGCGACCTGCTAAAGCCCTATACCACCCGCATTATGGATTACGACAACAAAACCACCCAGGGCCGGCTCCGGAATATCCGTCACCTGGGATTCAACTTATCTTACGAATTGTTTCACAACTATTTTATCGACCTGAACGGGTATTACCGGCAGGACCTCGAGGACGCTTCGGATATCAGCAGGTTTATCGGGGCGGGAGTAAGGGTCAATTTCTGGAGGAAGGATCTGAATTTGTTGTAGCGAGGCCTAATAAAAAGATTTCAGGAAACCCTGACCCTTTTCACCTGCTCCCTGATCAAATTTCCGAAGAAAATAAAAATATAAACTCCTACCAGGAGACTATTTACGAGAAACTGAGACCAGGGGGACCAGTTAAATTGATTTTTCAAAAACAAGCTCACCAGGTAAATGGCAATACCTGAAAACAGGGCTCCTGCTATTTTTCCGAGTTCATAAGGCACCGGATAATATTTCTGCCCCCAGATATAAGTAATCAGGGTCATTCCAAAATAGCAGATCAGCATGGACCAGGCGGTCCCCATATATCCATACCTCGGGACGAGCAACAGGTTAAATCCAAGGGTAAGGCCCACCCCAACCAAAGCGGAATACATGCCGTATTGGGTGCGATCGGTGAGGCGGTACCAGTTGGACACATTATAATAGATGCCGAGACATACATTGGCCAGCAAAACGATGGGGACGATACCCAAGGCACGGAGGTATTCGGGCGTCCGCACAATGAGGTTTTTGTAAAAATCAAGGTAGAGCAATACCACCACAAAACCCAGCATCAAAAAACGGGTAAACCAGGTCGTGATCCTGCTGTAATCCTGCCGGGCGTTTTCATGGTTCATGTGTTTGAAAAAGAAAGGTTCCGCGGCATAACGAAAAGCCTGGACAAATAAACTGATGAATACTGCGAATTTGACACAGGCATTGTATTCCCCCATCTGGATCTGTTTTTCAGCCAGGGTGCCCGGGGCAAGCCAGCCGAGAAATTGCCGGGTCATGGCGTCGTCGATCACTCCGGCCAAACCAACAATCAGCAAGGGCAGGGAGTAGTTGAATACCTTTTTGATTTCTTTCCGGTCCAAAGCGAATCCCTCCGTCAGGAATTCTTTTGAAAGCAGCATCAGGGTGACTGTGCTGGCGATCAGGTTGGCCAGGAAGACATAAGAAACCAGTTGGCTTTCATCAAAGGACCCGGCTCCTCTTCCGGGCAACCACCATAAAAAGAAAAAATTGAGTGCAACATTGAGGAGGATATTAATGGTTTTGATGGCTACAAACCGGCGGGGCCTTTTCTCCAGCCTGAGCCGGGCGAAAGGCAGTTCGCACAAAGCATCCAGGGCAATGATGCCCGCGGCCAGGCGGATCAGGAAACCGTAACCGCCGATATCCAGGAAGACGGCAATGGGTCCGGAAAACAGGAAGATCAGGGAAGAACCCATGAGGGCAATGCCTGCAATACTGGTTTTGATGGTGCGGTAAGAGGCGGAGCGGGGATCCTGGCTGGCATACCTGAAATAGGCGGTTTCGAGGCGCAGCGTGTATAAAACCACTCCCAAGGCGATCCATCCGTAAATCTGGCCAACCACCCCGTAATCGCCCCTTTCCTTGAACACTGCCGTATGAAGGGGGACCAGGATAAAATTGACGAGCCGGGCGAGAATACTGCTGAGTCCGTACAAAGCGGTTTCACCGGCAAGTTTTTTAATTACGGACAAGCAGTAATGTATTTGTTGTTGCAAATGTAGGGATTAGCGCAGTCAAACCCCGATTGGCAAAGACTAAAAAATGGCCTACCTTAGGAAATCAAAACCAGCCCCATGTGGAAGGAAGAGAAAGATCAATTGAGGGCCAGCTTTCAATTCGCCGATTTTGCCCAGGCTTTTTCCTTCATGACCGAAGTGGCCTTTGCCTGTGAAAAACTGGATCACCACCCCGACTGGCACAACGTATGGAACCGCGTGGATATCATCCTGACCACTCATTCCGCCGGGCATAAGGTCACGGAAAAGGACTGGGCCCTGGCCCGGGAAATTGAAAAAATATACGAACGAAGAAAAAATTAATGCTATGAAAAAATGGCCCCTCCTTGTTTTGACGATGTTCATGGGCAAACCGGCAATCCATGCCCAGGAAGTTCTGTCCCTGACGGCCCCCTCCCAACCCATAGTATTCGCCGGGGTCAATGTGATCCGGCCGGGTTCGGAGACTATATTGACGGATCAGATCGTGATTGTCGAAAACGGCAAAATTAAAGAGCTGGGCCGGGCGGGCAGGGTTAAAATCCCGACCTCTTCCCTGGCCATCGATGGCGCAGGAAAATACCTGCTGCCGGGACTGGCGGAGATGCACGCGCACATACCGGCGCCGGAGGCCAACGGGGACCTGTCGATGGTAAAACAAACCCTGTTTTTATACCTGTGCCGCGGTGTGACCACCCTGAGAGGGATGTTGGGACAACCCTTCCATTTGAATTTAAAGGAAAAACTGGCCAAACAGGGCATTACCAATATGCCGGTCGTGTACACCTCCAGTCCGTCCTTCAACGGCAATTCGGTACCCGATGTGTCCACCGCAGAAAAACTGGTGAAACAATACCAATCGGAAGGTTATGACTTTTTAAAAATACATCCCGGAATCAAGGTGGAGGTTTACGATGCCCTGACCCGGACCGCGAAACAGGTGGGCATCCCTTTCGCCGGTCACGTACCCGTTGAAGTGGGGGTGAGGCATGCTATCCAGTCCGGCCAGCTTACGATCGATCATCTCGACGGATACATTGAAGCGATGGCTCCGCCGCTGGCCGACCTGAATCAAAACGGATTTTTTGGTTTTAACCTCACTGACCAGGCCGATGTCAATAAAATCAAAGGATTGGCAGACCTGACCAAACAAAAGGGGACCTGGCTGGTCCCTACCCAGACCCTGTTTACCCGCTGGTTTTCTCCAGAGGATCCGGCTGCCATGATGCGCCAGGAAGAGATGGCATATATGCCTTCCCGGACCCGTTTTGCCTGGCATCAGAGCAAAACCAATCTCATTAAATCCGCCGGATACACGGCTGAAAAATACAAGGCCTACCTGGATATCCGCAAAAAACTGCTCCTGGACTTGCACCAATCCGGGGTCAGGCTGCTTCTGGGCTCCGATGCCCCCCAGGTGATGAATGTGCCGGGTTTCTCCATCCACCACGAAATGGAATCCTGGGCTGAAGCCGGCATCCCTGCCTGGAAGATCCTCCAGGCCGGTACCTCGGAGGTTTCCCGGTTTTTCGGAACGGAAAAAGAGTCAGGAGATATTGCCGTGGGTCAGGCGGCCAACCTCATTCTTCTCGAACAAAATCCGGTCGAGCGGATCGAAAATATTAAAACCATTTCAGGCGTGATGAACCAGGGTATCTGGATGCCCAAAACGGTTATTGAAGAAGAGCTGCGCAAGATCGCCCAAGCCAATCAATGACCATTTCATTACCTTCATTACCTTCATTCTTTAATTATTCATTTCTTCATTCCTTAATTATAATAAATGTCCGCTTTCTGGGCTGAATGTATTGGTACCGCCATGCTCATTTTATTGGGCAACGGAGTCGTAGCCAATGTGAATTTAAAACGGACCTATGCCAATGGTTCGGGCTGGATCGTCATCACTTTTGGCTGGGCCATAGCCGTTTTTGTCGGCGTCATGGTGGCAGCCCCTCATTCGGGTGCCCACCTTAACCCCGCCGTGAGCATCGCCCTGGCCGTCATGGGAAAAATCAGCTGGCTCCTGGCTGTTAATTACATGATCGGACAGTTTTTAGGCGCAATGATCGGGGCTACCCTGGTTTACCTGGTATACCGGGACCACTACGACAGCACCGAGGACCGGGGATCCAAAATGGCCACCTTCTGTACTTCGCCGGCCATTCCCAATACCTTAAACAATTTATTGATGGAAGCGGTGGGCACCTTTGTGCTGGTCTTTGCCGTCCTGCACATCGTATCCCCGGAATACAAACTCGGGGCCCTGGATGCCTTGCCGGTAGCCCTCATCGTCCTGGGTATTGGTTTGAGCTTAGGCGGGGCAACGGGGTATGCCATAAACCCCGCAAGAGACCTCGGTCCGCGTATTATGTACACCCTCCTGCCCATTCGTGACAAACAAGGCAGCAACTGGACTTATAGCTGGGTGCCGGTACTGGGTCCGATCCTTGGTGCGGTGGCGGCTGCCGTATTGTATGGCATGCTTCACTAAAACCCCAGGCGGTCTGGATCGGGTAGCCCGGCGGAGGGAAGGCTCCTGAGATCAATCACAGAGTCCAAAAATTGTTATTCTTATTTGGATTAAATCTAAATAATAGATATCATTGCGCTCCAATTTCAGATTATGGGTCTTCGGTATTGTTTCTCATTGCTCGGCATCCTGATGTTTAAAACGCTTCTGGCCCAGTCTTCAGGAATCCTGGAGGGACGGGTCCTGGACCTCAACGGCAATAAACTGGCTTTTGTCAGCGTATATGCGGAAGGGACGGATAAGGATACGGTGACCAATGCAGACGGGGACTACCGGCTGGTCCTGGCACCGGCGGTGTATACCATCCGGTTTGCCAGTGTGGGGTTTGAACCTGTGAGCCAGGTGATCGAGGTCGGAACCGCTACCACCCTCGACATCCGGTTAAGGGAGGGCCTGTATGAATTGCCGGAGATCATTATTGGCCGGCAGACGATGACGGGAGGCAGTTTATACGTCAAGGACATTCCCGGATCGGCGCATTATATTTCATTGCCCGAGTTGCAGAAATTCAATTACACAGACATCCACCGGGTCTTGCGCAATATCCCGGGGGTGAACCTCCAGGAAGAGGATGGTTTTGGATTGCGGCCCAATATCGGTATGCGGGGTTCCGGCGTGGAAAGAAGCAGTAAGATTACCCTCATGGAAGATGGGGTGCTGGCCGCCCCGGCGCCTTATGCGGCTCCTGCCGCCTATTATTTTCCTACAGCAGGCAGGGTATTTGGAGTCGAAGTCAGAAAGGGATCCAGCCAGATCAAGTACGGCCCGTTTACGGTTGGGGGCGCAATCAATTTCCTGTCCACGCCCATACCCCATGAGATCGCGGCAGGGGTAAATCTTTCTGTCGGAAATTTTGGAAGGAGAGTGGTGCATGCCACTGCCGGGCAATCTTTTACCCACGGAGGATTTGTGGTGGAAACCTTCCAGAACAAAGCCGATGGATTTAAGAAACTGGACAACGGAGGCCCGACGGGTTTTCTCAATCAGGATTATCTGGCCAAAGTGCGGTTCAATACTGCGCCCGGGGCGAAAATTTATCAAGCGGTGTTGATCAAAATCGGGCAGTCGGAGGGCAAGGCCGACGAAACCTATCTCGGTCTCACCGAGGGTGATTTTGAAGCCGCTCCCAACCGGCGGTATCATGGATCTCAAATGGACCAAATACGGACCAAACAACATCAGTATTCCATAAAGTACAGCATGATTCCTGCCCGTTTCCTCAACGTGTCGGTCACGGCCTACAAGTCGGATTTTAAACGAAACTGGTATAAACTGGATCAGGTAAAATACGGCACCGGATCAAAAACGGCCATTGCAGCCATCCTGGATGACCCGGACACCTATGCTCAGCAGTACAACCTGCTTAAGGGCCTGACCAGCCCTAATGCCGATGCCTTGTTTGTACGGAATAACAACAGAGAATATGTTTCAAAGGGGATCCAGGGGATCCTCGGAATAAATATTTCGGATGGCGCCCTGGAGCAGGATATTGAATTCGGGTTCCGGTTTCACCATGACGAAGAAGACCGCTTCCAGTGGGACGATGCTTATGCCATGGATAACGGGGTCATGAAACTCCACCAAAAGGGGAATCCGGGTTCTGAAAGCAACCGGATCAGCAAAGCTGCGGCTACCGCGTCCTATGTGCAATACACCCTGAAATCAGGCAATCTTAAAGTTTTGCCCGGCATGAGGTATGAAAAGATCACGCTCAGCCGGGAGGACTTTGGAAAAGAGGACCCTTCCCGCACCGGGTCTTCGTTAAAAGAGGCGGTCAATAAAGTGGGAGTCTGGATTCCAGGTATCGGGTTGGAGTATGAATTTAATTCCTTCTCCATGGTCTTCGGGGGCGTTCACCGTGGGTTTTCGCCTCCGGGTGTCGCGGACGGCTCCCTGCCGGAAAAGGCCATCAATTATGAAATCGGCAGCCGGTTTACCCGGAGGCCTTTCAATGGTCAGGCCGTTGTTTTTCTGAACGACTATAAAAATCTGCTGGGTTCGGACCTTGCGGCATCCGGGGGCGGAGGGGTTGGTGACCTATTCAATGCGGGCAAGGCCTTGATTTATGGTGTGGAAGCCGAAGCCGGGCTGATCCTGACCGGCTCAGGCAAAAACTGGAGCATGCCGTTCAACCTGGCATATACCTATACCCGGGGTGAATTCAACAGCGCCTTTGAAGCCGCCAACGAAGATTGGGGCAAGGTGGAAAAGGGAGATGAAATGCCATATATCTCCGCACATCAACTCGTTTTTAATGCAGGATTGGAGCGTAGGCGTTACAGTATTCATCTGAGTGCCAAATACAACAGCCCCATGCGCACCGTCCCCGGGTCGGGGAGATGGATCGAAACCGAACGCATTGACCACAACCTGGTCTTTGACCTCGCCGCCGATCATACCCTGAACCGGCACCTGAACTTATTCGGCAGCATAAATAATTTGTTTAATGAGGTCTACGCCGTAGCCCGGAGGCCGGCGGGTTTAAGGCCGGGAATGCCGAGGGGAGTCATGGTGGGGATCAGGGCAAAACTCTGAAGACCGGGTCGAACAACGGGCTTGCCTCTGAATGAAAAAATCCGTGGACAACGACTTGCGCCTGAATGCGGATTACTGATTCCCGCCCAAAGTATCCATCGCAGCCCCAGTCCCTGTCTTATTCAATATGGCCAGCACATCCCCAGTGATATCATCTGCCGGATTTCCGAGCAGGATTTGCCCGCCCCGTACATAACTGAAGATATAATGGTAACCTTTTTCCTTCTTGAGGCCTTCGAGGGCTTCGATCAATACTTTCTGCAAACGGTCATTGATGGCCGTGCCTTCATCCACGATTTCCTTAGCCAGTTTATCCCTTTCCGCCAGCAGGGCTTGTTGTCTTGCGCCCAGCCTTTGTTCCTGGTCCTGGATTTCTTTTGGGGTAAGCAGGCCGCTCTGAATCCTCTGCTGGATGGTAGCGACTTCGTTTTCGAGGGCACGGCCTTTGACCCCCAGCCGGGTATCGATATCCAGTTGTTTTTTGTCCAGGGCGTCCTTTTCCTTCCTGAATTGGGTAAAATTCTCCAGCACGGAATCGGCATTGACGTATACGATCCGGAGAGGGTTGCCTTCGGACGGGGAGCCGGTCATGATTTGGCCGGAACCCGACTTGTCGTAAACTTTAAAATATAGATTTGCAACGGCAAGAGTCAGGACACCCATTATGATCCAAGGCAACGATTTCATGAAAATGTATTTAATTTAAGTCGCACAAAGGTAATACAAACGGCCATAACCGCTTATTCAGTCATGCACCGTGAACCACTGCTCAGCTTTACCCCGAAAGGAATCTACTGTTCGCGGGCCGATGTTTATATCGATCCGCACCGGCCGGTCCACCGGGCCCTGATCACCCATGGCCACAGCGATCATGCGATTGCCGGCCACCAGTATTATCTCTGTACCCAACTCACGGCGGCCATTCTCCGCTACCGGTTGGGTAGTTTTTACCAGATACAAACCCATGATTTTGGAATCCCCCTGGATATCAACGGCGTCCGTTTTAGTTTTCATCCGGCCGGTCATATCCCGGGCTCGGCCCAGGTGAGGGTAGCTTACCGGGACGAGATCTGGGTCGTGACCGGGGATTATAAAACGGAAGCCGATGCGCTCTGTGAAAATTATGAGTTGGTGCCCTGCCACCACCTCGTCACCGAGTCCACCTTTGCCCTTCCTGTTTACCAATGGCAGCCGCAACCGGTGATCCTCGGAGAAATATTGGATTGGTATCAAAAAAACCAGGAACAGGGCAAATCCACCTTATTGCTGGCCTATGCTCTGGGTAAGTCCCAACGACTGATCCACCTGATCCCCCCGGAGATCCCGGTGTATACACAGGGTTCTGTAGAACAGACCACGGATATATTGAGAAAGGCCGGCCTCAAACTCAGGAAGACCATTCCATTATCTTCCAGGCTGACAAAAAAAGAAATCCAAAAGGGCATTACGCTCACACCGGCTTCGGAAATCAACAATCCCTGGGTGAGAAGCCTGATTTCACCGGTCACCGCCACGGTTTCCGGTTGGATGACCCTGAATACCATTAGGAAGAACCAGGCCGCTAACCATGGTTTTGCCTTGTCCGATCATGTGGACTGGACCTCGCTCAACCAGGTCGTCAGGGCTTGCGGTGCCCGGAAAATCTGGGTTACCCATGGGTACACCGAGGCTTATTCAAAATGGCTGAAAACCCTGGGGTACGAGGCTGAGGCGGTCAGGGAAGGTTACCGTTTTGAAGCAAACCGTTCTGCGGAAAATCAGGAAAGGGCCGGGGAGGACTGATATCATGCTTGACCATTTTGCCTCCCTGTACCGGACCCTGTTGCTGGATAAATTCCCGGAAAACCGGATCCTTGCCCTGGAGGAATTTTTGCGAAAGAATGAAGAAATGGAGAACAAACTGGCCCTGGACCTCCTTCATGCCTATAAAATCAAACCTTTGGTTCGAAGATCCCAGCTCCTCGAATGGCTTCTGGAATACACCAAACTGCCTGAATGGTTGATAAAAGAAAGTCACGACGTCACGGGCGACTGGTCCGAAACCTTCAGCCTGATCATCGGGAATCCCCAAATCCGGAGTTCGGGATATAGCCTTCGCCGTTTTTTGGATGAGATCGACCAGTCCAAAAACAAATTGGAGAACCTGCGCACCCTGACCCTTTCTTTTTGGGATAAACTATCAGGTCCTGAATTGTTTTTTTTTCATCGACTGGTCCTTGGTACCTATAAGCCTCTTTTGGAACAGGGGTTCCTGTCCCGGTTCCTTTCAAAACAGTATCGGGTGGAGCAGGCCCTGGTGAGTTTCAGGTTGAATCGGCAGTCCCTCGGACCGGAAAGTTTCAGGGAATTAATTGACCCGGTTTGGCAAAAAACGGAAGCCCGCGCCAGACCTATTCCATTCCGCGAAATATCTGCCCAAGATCCGGAATCAGGATCAGGAGTTCAGGAGGCTAACTGGATCGCGGAACCCTTTGTTTCCGGCATCCGGGTGCAGGTTCATTTAATAAATGCAGAAGTACATTTCTGGGCTTATGGGGAAGAATATATGCCTTCTCCGATCGAAGACCCCCTCTCTTTTTTTGGGTTTTTACCGGAGGGCACCGTCCTCGAAGGAATACTGACCGGCCCCCCGGTTGTAAAATCGCAGGTCAAAGGGGAAAAAAGGAAAGGAGAATCCGGCTGGAAGTTTTTGGCTTTTGATCTCCTGCAATTGGAATACCAGGAATTAAAGAGCCATTCCTTATCCAGCCGGAAACAAAAACTCGATGAGTTGTTTAAGGACCCGGTCCGGTTCGGTATCCGGGTAATCACTTATAAAGTTTTGCAAAACCTTGAAGACCTGCCTTTGCTTGAATCTCCGACCGGCTGGGTTCTGAAGTCCCTGGACGAACCCTATCACCCGGAACAAATACCCTGGATCCGGATCAAGCCGCCAGGCCGGCAGGTCAACGCCGTATTGATGTACGCCGAGGCCATTCCTGCCCGGCTCTCCGTTTATCAATGCACGTTTGGAATCTACAATGAGGATCAGACGCTGGTACCCGTTGTCAGGCTGATCCCGGAGGGCCTCCCCGATCCATTGGTCACCCGCCTGCATTATTGGATACAAAACAATACTCTCCAGCGTTTTGGTCCGGTACGCGTGGTCCGCCCTCAACAAATTTTTCAGATCGGGTTTGATGATGTGATTGAAAACCAACGGCTTAAAGCGAGACTGACCCTTAAAAATCCAAAGATTCTCGCCTGGCTGCCGGACCGGGAGAAAAGCCTGGAAATAGGTAGTCTTGACCAGCTTAAAAACCCGACGGATCCCTCCGTTTTCCCAATGGAATGATGGGGTATATAGACCATCACTTGCTTTAAATATTATTTTAATATATAATCTATTATAAAACAGTCATAATCGTTGTTTTTTGTCTTTATCGAAGAAATCATTCTTTTCATCTACAAATAGGACGAAATGGTATAGTTTACGGGTTTGCATTGCCGGATTGATTCAATTTTGCGGCAATATGATAAAGCAGACCCTTCTTTTTTTGACACTTATTAGCTGCCTGGCCACCCGGACCAATGCCCAATTCCCCATGGGAGGAGGTGCCGCCGGCCCGACAGTCACCGGAAAGATCACCGGTAATATCATCGACAGTACCAGCCGGGAGGTCGTCGAATTCGCAACGGTGGCCCTTCGCAGGGTGGGAAGCACCAAAGACATCAACGGCACCCTCACCGATGAAAAAGGCGGATTTAAACTGGAGAACGTATCCAACGGGAAATACGAAATCGTGATTTCTTTTCTGGGTTATGAAACCAAGACCATCAGCAATATTGAGCTGACCCCGAAAAAACCCGATGCCCAGGTCGGCACCATCCTCCTGGCCGCAGAAGGCGTGGCCCTTCAAACCGTCACCGTGGAAGACCAGGCCAGTCTGATTGAAAACAGGGTGGATAAAATGGTTTACAATGCGGAAAAAGATGCCACCTCCGCGGGCGGTAGTGCGGTGGACGTACTGCAGAAAGTACCCATGTTGTCGGTGGACCTCGACGGAAACGTCAGCCTGAGGGGAAGCACCAATCTGCGCATCCTCATCAACGGCAAACCCAGCGGCATGTTTTCCTCCAATGTGGCGGACGCCCTCAAAATGATCCCGGCGGACCAGATCAAAAGCGTGGAAGTCATCACCAATCCTTCGGCGAAATACGACGGGGAAGGAAGCGGGGGCATCATCAACATCATTACCAAAAAGAAAAACGCGGAAGGAACCAGCGGCAGCATCAACTCCGCCCTGGGGACCCGGCAGAATAATTTATTTCTCAACCTCGGGGTGCGCAAGGGCCGCTTTGGATTAAACGGGGGCGGGGGCGCTTTCTGGGGATGGCCCGGGGAAGGGACCAACTCTTTGGACCGGACCAATTTTGTCGGAAACAAAACGGTCAAAACTTCAGAACTGGGTGTCAATACCACTTCCCGGATCGGCTACCACGGCAATATCGGAGCCGATTATGATTTTAATGCGTTCAACAGCATTTCAAGCACCTTCCGGGCCAATGGTTTTGGCATGGATCGCAATTCAGTGACCAATGTTTCCGTGGATGACCAGATCCTGAATCAAAAACTGCTTTACGGCAGGATCAACGAAAGCGACATTCTCCGCGGCGGTTTCGACTGGAGCACCGATTTCAGAAGAACCTTTAAAAAGAAGGACCAGGAATTCGGCCTTGCCTTTCAGTGGTCCAACAACCAAAGCCTCACCGACAATATTTTTATCACCGAAAATAACCCGGAATACAACTTCAACCAGAAAAGCGACAACGATGGGATCAATAACGAATACACCCTCCAGGCCGATTATACCCATCCCTTCACCTCAAAAATTAAAATGGAAGTCGGCGCCAAATCGGTGTTGCGGGACATCAACAGTGACCTGAATTATTTTAATTTCGATCCCGATCAGCAGGTTTACCTGCCCGATGCCGGCCGCACCAGTGTGTTCAAATACAGCCAGGATGTCATGGCCGGTTATGCTTCCATGACGGCCGGATTAAGCAAAACCATCAGCATGATCGCAGGGGTGCGTTGGGAAAATACCAAGATTCACGGCCGGTTTACGACAGGGGCCGGGGATCCTTTCTCCAATGACTACAATAATTTCCTGCCCAATATCTCTATCTCCAAGCAGATGAAAAATTTCAGGACGATCAAACTGGGCTATTCCAAGCGCATCCAGCGCCCCAGCCTGTTTTTCATCAATCCTTTCCAGGATGCCCAGGATACCCGCAACATCACGGTGGGAAATCCCCTCTTGCGGCCGGAGCTCACCGACCAGCTGGAACTTGCTCTGACCACTTACCTGAAAGGGTCCATGGTCAACCTCTCCTTTTATGCTAAACACACCGATGACATCATCGAAAACCTTACGGAGATCCGCAACGACGGCACCTCGGAGGCAACTTTTAAAAATGCGGGGGACAACTATTCCTATGGAGTGAATGCTTTCAGTTCGGTCAATCTTTCCAAAAAGTGGACCCTGAGGGGCAATGTCAATATCGGGTCGTATAATACCAAAAGCGACCTGACCCAGGAAAATTTCAGCGCCGGCATCCAATACAATGCCTTCATCATGTCCTCCTTTGATTTTAAAACCAAGGGACTGAAAGCCGATTTGTTCGGGATCTTCAATTCGCCGCGGAGGTCCTTGCAGGGCACCACTCCCTCCTTCTCCATGTATTCCATCGGTTTGAAAAAAGAGATCCTGAAGAAAAAAGGCTCCCTCGGTTTCAATACGGTAACTCCCTTCAACCGTTACCGCGCATTCAAGTCCAGCATCCAGGGCGACAATTTTATCCAGGAATCCAATTTTAAAATTCCCTTTGCCTCCTTCGGCATCAATTTCAGCTATCAGTGGGGCAAGATGAATTTTAACGCCCCCCAGAAAAAACGGGGTATCAAAAACGATGACCTTAAGCAGGGAGACGGTGGTGGAGATATGGGAGGAGGAAATAGGAATTAATGGAGGCTGAGGTTTAGGTTTAGGTTGAGGTTAAGGTTAAGGCTGAGGCTGAGGAGAGAGTATTCAGAAAAGTGTGTCAAAGTTTAAAATTGATTTATTAACAAATTAAACAAACTTTGACAATGAAAAAGAAATTAGAACTATCAGAGGACCAGGAAGAAAAGTCTGGTTTTGACTACAAGAATTTTGAAAAAGAAGCGATACGGGGTTTGACTGAGGGCAAGGATTTAATTG
>Ga0116144_10000259_pt1 | contig 72281 bp, 58 predicted proteins | sample AD_UKC035_MetaG_FD_89746 | JGI IMG/M metagenome (GOLD analysis project Ga0116144, IMG submission 89746) | Active sludge microbial communities of municipal wastewater-treating anaerobic digesters from USA - AD_UKC035_MetaG | ecosystem: Engineered > Bioreactor > Anaerobic > Digestate | place: USA...
ATCGAAGCAAGAAAGGAATAAACTGTCGCCATCAAAATTACCTTCCAGAAAACGATGATCGCCACTGCCAATCACAAAAGTAGCCCAAACGGTGTTTTGATTTTTATTTTCAAAAATTCCTATGGCATCATAGCCGGCAATTTTATTTTCTCCAAAAAGAATTTGCCATTTTTTTCCGGGCAATGTATTGTTGTTGCCGTTGGGTTTAAACCGATAATTCAATCCGTGTTCGGCAGCAAATGGAATTTGATTTTTATCCGCTCGGTTATAATTGTAAAAAGTACCTGTCATTCTGTTTCCGTTTATCTGTGCTCGTATTTCAGAATCGTATAAAGGCAATCGAATAAAAATAGAGTCACCGCTATAGCTGATTTCTTTTGCCACAATTCTTTCGCTGGCGTTTATGATAATGGCTGTGCTTTGTTGGTTTTGGGTACTGAACTCCATTTGAAAAGGAAGTTCGCCCGAGGGAAGAAACAAAACCGCCCGCCACATACCCGACAATACTGCTGTGATGCTCAATAAACTCATGATGGAATTTTTATGGTTGAAATAATTTGAATTCGTTTTTCTTTTTGAACGCTACTTTTTTGCAAGGCTTCTATTTTTATTTCTTGCATAGGGACATAAGTTAAAACTGTTTGAGAAGAGAAAAGTTTGTTCACATCCGAAAGTTGTAGTACTATAAGTACAGGCTCATTTTCTTTAAAAGAAATACGGCATTGCTGAAGCTCTCGTTTTTCGTCAATCGCTTTATAGCGCAATGTAAGTAATTGATTTTCGTGCAAAGAGTCGAGTGCATAATACAAGGGCCAATTGTCGCAACTCATAGACGATTGAATCATATAAGAGAATTCGTTCTTCCAATCGGGTTTTTCAATATTAATATAATCGCTTGAATCGTTGATAGCGGCTTGCTTGGCTAATGTTGCTTGTAAAGAATCGAGCAGTTGAGCTTGAGCAATAAAATACGATTTCAAATCGAAGCAGCCGGCTTGCGTTGTGCTTTCTTTTGGAGCAGTCGTACAAGCACATAAGCCTATAAAAAAAATAAAAAAATACTTTTTCATTATTGTGTTCCTCCCATCGATCGCGAGCGATTGATGTATTCTTGTGCCTTTTGTTCATTACCCAATAAATGATAGGTAACGCCCAAGTTGTACAAAGCTTTTGGATCGTTCGGATTCAATTGGGTTACTTTTTCAAAGCACAAAACCGCCTGATCAAATTGGTTCATACTGGCATACGAATTTCCTTTATTGTTATAGGCTTCACTGTAATTCGGATCGAGCGCAATGGCTTTGTCGTAATACGAAATGGCGGTATTGAAATCGCCTGCTTTGGCATACACATTTCCAAGATTATACAGAGCCGCCTCAAAGTCGGGTTTTAGTTCTAGCGCTTTATTCAATACATCAAGCGCTTCTTGCAGTTTATTGATATCGGTAAGCGCAATGCCATAGTTATTATATGCTTCAGAACTTTTAGGATTGAGTTCAAGTGCTTTGTTATAGTCGGCAATAGCGGCATCGTATTTTTTTAGCATTGCATTAGCTAATCCCGATGAAACAAAAAACTCATCGTCTTTAAAATCTTTCATCGACTTTGCAGTCTCAAACGCACGCACGGCATTTGCGCCATCATTGCTTTCTTTGTAAGCCAATGCTAAATGATACCAGGCATCGGAGTAGCTGTGTAAAATAGAGACTCCTTTTTCCAATTGCTTAATACTTTCAGCTAAAAATGCATTCTTTTTGATCGGATCTTTTTCACCATCTTCGGCCAATACTTTTTCTATTAATAACGCACTGCCATATGCATAACGAATGCGTGCGCTTTCGGGCGAAGTCACCACATCTTTTTCCAGGAGTGTAAAATTGTTTTTCCAATCGGCTGCGCGGGTTATCGTTTTGAATGAGAACAAAGCCAATAACACAAACAAGCCAATCATAAATGTTTTGTAATGCGCAAACATACTTGCAATACTTGGCGCATGAGTGTTTTTATTTTTGTTGATCAACTTATCCATAAAAAATATCAGCGCAATGCACAATCCAATAGAAGGCATGTATAGAAAACGTTCGCCCATAGTGGATTCGATCATAATAAACAAGTTGGACACTAAAGAAGAAGTGACCAGAAAGAAGATGATTCCAAAGGCGATCCAGTTTTTTTGTAGGAAAGATTTAATGGCATAAACTGCAAGGCCCACATAGAGCACAAGCCCAATCAAACTTCCAATATGTGCAAAACCGGTAATGGGAATCGTGTTATACGAATAATCGAATACCAATGGATGTGGTAATAAAAACAACTTAAAGTACAAAGCCATTATATAAAAGGCAGTGCCTATTCTTTCGGCAAATCCGCTGGCCGTAACGAGCGAATTATTAATGGGCAATATTTCTACATCGTATTTCAAACTGCCCAAAACCATAAAACGAATGAGGAAATACAATGCAGTGACGGCAAAAAACATCCATGAATTTTGAATGGCTTTCGGCAAATTGTTTTCTGATTTATAAAAAATGATCAGCGCAAAAAGAGGAAGCAGCGTGATGGCGTTTTCTTTTGATAAAAGCGCAAGAAAAAACCATAAACCCGAGAGCAATAACGTCAACATATTTTTCTGATCAATATAGTTGAGCAAGGATCGGAAAGACAGAATGGCAAAAAGAAAACAAAGAATCTCATCACGACTTTTGATGTTGGCTACCACTTCGCTGTGCAGAGGATGCGCCATAAACAGCAATGTAACCGCAAATGGGATCAGGACTTTTTGTTGAGCAAAGAGTTTGCATAAGGTTTGAAACAATAAGAATCCGGTAAGGCCATACAACAACACATTCATAAAGTGTCCGAGCCAGGCGTTTTCGGGAGACAGCTCCCACTCTATTGCAAACATGGCTACCGACATGGGGCGATAAACGCCTTCGTATCGTTCCCAAAAACCGGCACGATAAGCTGTGCTGAAAATTTCTGGTATTGCACTAATGCCTTTTTTAACAATTTTATTGTTCTCCATCACCGTACCATCGTCAACGGCATAGTCGTGTGTTAGCGTTCCGGCATATAAGAGAATACCCAGCACAGCACAGATCAATGATAAAATCGTTTTATGTTTGGTTAATGTTGTGTTACCGGTTTCGGAAACACTGTCAGATGAAGGATTGGTTTTATGCTTTTTGATTTTCATCAGATCAATATCAATGAAAACAAATGTAAGATAATTGAAAGCAATATCGAATGCACTTGCCGTGAATTAGCAAGCAAAGCAAGAACAGATGCGTATTCCCTTAGGAAGGATTGTTATCCTTTTTTGAATTATCGTTCGATTCTCCTTTCGAAGCGTCTTTAAATTCTTTAATTCCTTTACCCAAGCCTCTGGCAAGTTCCGGTAATTTTTTCCCACCAAAGAATAGCAGAAGCACCAAAACGATTAGAATAATTTCGGGTGCACCAAGATTCAATAAATATATAGTTAGAGAAACCATGTAATTGTATTTACTGCAAAAGTATTAAAATATCACTTGGCAAGCCAAGTTCCCGGATCTAACTTTTCGAAACCTTTCCAAATTTCGAGATGCAATTCGGCTTGCTGTTGGTCATTGTCTAAAATACTGCCAATGCTCTGTTTGGTACTTATTTTCTGCCCTTTTGTTACAGAAACATTGTCGAGATTATAATAAACGCTCAAATATTCCCCATGCCGGATGATCACCACATTGTTACCGGCTACAGAAGTAACTCCTGTAACTTCACCATTAAACACACTTCGGGCCTTGCTGCCCGTAGGGGCAATCAGGTCAATACCATTATTGGTTATACTAACTCCTTTTAACTCCGGATGAGGCCGGGTTCCAAAGCGTTGTGATATTTTACCGCTTTCCAACGGCCAAGGCAATCGTCCTTTGTTGGCCGCAAAAGAGTTTGAAAGTTCTCGTGCCTCGGGGGTAAGGGTAAATACATTTTTATTGGTTACATTTTTCTTTCCGGCAGCTTCTGCCTTTTTGCGCGCAGCTTCTATTTCTTTTCGCACAATTGCCTCAATCGCTTTATCCAATTTAGCTTTAGCTGCTTGTTTTTCCTGGAGTTTTTTCTTCAGAGATTTTTCGTTTTGTTGTAAACGACCCAATAAAACCTGTTGCGATTTTTTTTCTTTATCCAAAACGCGTTTGTGCGATTCCTCATCATTGCGCAAATTTGTTTTTTGACTTCGATTGCTTTCCAGTTCAATTTTCTTTTGGTTCAGCAAACTTTGCGTTTCGGCAATCTTGGTTGCTTTCGTTCTTCTCGATTCACTGATTTGATGTAAATATTTCATGCGTTTCATGGCCTGATTGAAACTCGATGAAGCAAAAATAAACATCATCATTTGATAGCTGTTCTGATTGCGTTGAGCAAACTTGAGCATTTCGGTATAGGAATTTTTTAGCATGGTCATTTCTCGTTCCAATGAACCAATATCACTTCCTACTTGTGTGATCTGACTGTTGAGACCATTGATTTCTCTATTCATTACCCCAATCAATTCTTGACGGGCTTTTATTTTTTTACTCAGCGCATTTATCTCGCTTTGCGATTTGTTTTTATTGGCCGATGTTTGCTTCAGCTGCTTATTGGTTTCTGAAATTTCTTTCAACAAGCGAGCCCTCTTCTTTTCCAGATCCGATTTTGATTGCGCATAAACGGGTTGAGCAAGAAGAAAACAACACAATAAAAGACTAATGCATGGGGGTATATTTTTCGGGAATCGAAAAAGGAAACTCCAAAGGACCTTCAATGCCGATTTTATTGAAATTGATTTTAAATGAAAAGTTCTTTTGTGCACTTAGATCGGTTTGATGATTTAACGGAAAATCTCCTTTTTCCGTATGCACAAAATTAGCATATGTAATCGTTAATTTTTTTTGAATTTTATCGTCTTCAATATCATTTTTCAATACTCGAAAGTTAATAGGATCGATAAACAGATCTTGCACAATGGGTTTATTAGGATCTTTTTCTTCAAGCGATCGTTTCAATGCTCTCTTTTTTAATGTGCTTAAAATAATAATCGGATCTTCCAGATAGACCGAAGTAAATTTATTTTCATGCTTGTAAGGGAAAAAGTTTCCATGCAATAAAGATTGCAGCATGTCAAAATTGACTTCAATATTGAACCGCTCGTTTAAGAAGCTATAGTCGCTGCGGGCATATTGGTTATTGATGCGGTCCATCAAAAATAAAGAATCGCGTGTGATGTACACTCGTGCTGCTTCGATGCCGAGCAATGGAGTAATGCTGATCCAAATAAGACTGTCTTTTTTATTTCGGATATGAATATTAAAACTGAGTGTATTGTTGTCGCTTGTACTTTCCACATTGGCTTTGGCACTAAACCATTCCGGTAAGAAAGATTGATTGTTGATGAGCAGATATACGGCATTGGCCGAAGAGTCTTCCAACATCTTGGCTTCTCTTTCGTCTTTATAATCTTTAATCTTTACCGTCTTGTAAGGCGATTTACAGGATGCAGAACCTAAAACGATAACAGCCATTACATACAACCAAAACTTACTCATGTAACTTTTTGTCTGCAATTTTTTTACTTAATAAATCCGAACCATTACCCATGCTTTTCGCTTTGAGCCACATTTCGTATGCTTTTCCTTGCTCGCCCAATTGGTATAATATGTCTCCATAATGTTCTGTAATCACATCGCTTTGATCGCCACCATTGGTCATTGCTTTTTCAATCCAAATTTTCGCTTCTTGATACTTACCCATTTTATAAAGAATCCAAGCATAGGTATCTTCAAAAGACGAACTGTTGGTTCTAATCTCATTCGACTTCTTCGACATTTGAGCCGCCTTATCTAATTGATCGTTGCGCAGTGATAAATAATACGCATAGTTGTTGAGGATGTATTCATTGTCGGGTCTAATCTTCAGTGCCTTGTCAAAATATTTATCCGACTCTTCGTAGTTTTTTGTAGTGTTGTAACAGTCGCCTAAGTTGGAATAAAAATCGACCAACAAAGCATCGTTGTCCACCACCATTTTACTTCCGGACAAAAGTGATTTGATGGCCTTGTCGCACTGCTCTAATCGGGAATGAGCAATACCATTGAAGAGATAAAGAATGGGTTGACTGGGAAACAACTCTATGGCTTGATTGCTTTCATCGGCCATGGCACTGAAATCGGAAAGTTCCGATTCGATAATCAAAAGCTGTTGCCAAACGCTGAGTGTTTTATTATCAATGGAAATGGCTTTGCGATATTCTTCACGAGCCAATTCTAGTTTGTTGGCGATGCTTAAAAAATCTCCATATATGGCATGTGCGCTGGGTTCTGCAGCATCGACCCTTGCAAAAATTTCGCTTAACGTAAGCGCTTGATCCAACATTTCCTGACTCTCCTGAACCAAAGAAAGATAAGAGCTTAATACTTTGACCTTTATTTCTGCTTCCAGTCGCGTGCTTTCAAAAGCTATTTTCAAATTTCGAAACGATTCTTCTTTTTGATCTTTACTTCGGTAGTACTCTGCCAATGCCAACGACAATCGGGGATTTTCCGGATCAATTTGTTTTACCCGTTCCACCGTTTTGAAAAGTTCATCCTGATTGCCACTGCTGTTGTACAAATCAATCAACATTAAATAACCTTCTACATCATTCGGATCGGTGGCAATCCATCGTTCAATTTCTGCAGCGGCTTTGTCGGTTTTGTTCAATCGCAAATAAATGTTCTGCTTTTGAATAATTATTTCCCGATTTACACCATATCTTTTTTCGAGTTCATCGTAGGTTTTTAATGCCTGTTCAAACTTGCCTTGAAACAATTGCATGGCCGCCAAATCGTAAACATATTTCTCTTGTTCCGGAAATCGCTTGACCAAATAGGCATATACTTCTGAGGCTTTATCGTATTGTCCCATGCTTTCATACAAATCGGCTAACAACAATTGATACCATTCGTTATCGGGATTTATTTGTGCGGCACTCTTTGCAAAAAACAAAGCATCATTCGATTTTCTTTGAATGATATAGATGCGGGCAATCTCGTACATGCTCGCTGCATTTTTAGGATCAATGCGTAAGCATTGTCCAAACAAATCCAAAGCCTTTTCTAAATTTCCATTAATCCTTTCACGATGCGCATTAAAGAAATTGTATTCAAGATTGATGCTTTGTTCTTCAGTAAGTTCGGAGTTGTTTTTATTTTGATCAGATTTTTTTTTCTGAGCCAACACGACCACTGGACTCAAAAGAATCATCAGCAAAAGAAGGCAAACCCAGTTGCCATTTTTGTATTTTTGATCAGGCATTGTTTTGTGTACTATAATCTCCCATACTTAAATCTTTTTCGGCTCCGCTCAATTGAACATGTTTACCGAGCATAGAATTTTGGAGATAAATGTTTTTTATAACGCTCGAATCTTGAATTATACTATTCTGAATAACAGAATTCATAATTACTACATCATTGCCTAAAGACACATGAGGACCTACCACTGTATTTTCCAATCGAACATTTTTACCAATATAACAAGGCTCAATAAGAACACTGTTATTTAGCGAAGAAACTTTGCTGCTGTTTAATCGATCGGCTTTTAATTCAAGTATACGCGCATTGGTATAAACGGTAGCGTCTTTGTTTCCGCAATCGAGCCACTCATCAACTTTTCCCGGTAAAAACTTTTTGCCTTTGTTTTTCATATTATCAAGGGCATTGGTAATTTGAAATTCGCCTTTGTCCTTTATATTATTGTTGAGCAAGTATTCAATTTCTTCTTTAAGTGTTTCTCCGCTTCTAAAATAATAGATTCCAATAATGGCCAAATCAGATACCGGCTCTTGTGGTTTTTCAACAAAGTCATTTATGGAACCATCGGCATTTAAAGTGACTACACCAAACTGTCTTGGGTCGTCAATTTGTTTTACCCATATTACTCCATCGCATTGTTCCGGCACCGAAAACTTAGTTCTAAATAAAGTATCGGCAAAGGCAACAATAACTTTTCCTTTTAGTGCATCGGCTGCGCAGTAAATGGCATGGGCTGTTCCGAGGGGTTCATCTTGATAATAGATTTTTCCTTGCGCTCCACATTGTTGAGCAATATCAATTAAGTGTCGTTCAACATCAGCGCCAAATCGACCGGTAACAAAAGCAATTTCTTCAACTTTTTCGTCACACAATTCGGTCAAGTCTTCAACCAAATGTTGTACAATCGGTTTTCCCGCTACAGGAATTAAAGGCTTGGGTATGGTTAAAGTATGAGGCCGCATTCGTTTTCCCATTCCGGCCATTGGTATTATTATTCTCATGCTGTTAAATTCGAGTTCTATTTATTTTACACCGGTATGTCCAAATCCTCCGCTACCTCTGGTACTATCTTCCAGTTCAAGGCTTGGCTCCCATTCAATGGTTTCGTGTTTGGCAATTACCATTTGTGCAATTCTTTCTCCATGTTCTATAATAAAATCTTCTGAAGACAAGTTGATCAAGATAACACAAATCTCACCTCTGTAATCGGCATCAATTGTTCCGGGCGAGTTCAATACACTGATTCCCTTCTTAATGGCCAAACCACTTCGTGGGCGTACCTGTGCTTCGTATCCGGCCGGTAATTCCATAAACAAACCGGTGGGTATGAGTTTACGTTCTCCCGGTTTCATTAAGATTGGATTTTCAAGATTGGCTCTTAAGTCCATTCCGGCAGCTAATGCGCTTCCGTATTCGGGTAAGGCATTGTTTGATCGGTTTATGATTCTAATTTTCATTTTATCGTGTAATGTTTACAAAAATAATTTTTTCTGTGGTCTTTCCCTAAGCCATGCCCATACTGCATATGCAACGATAAGAAAGGTTCCGGCAAGTATTTTAGTGGATGAACTCTTGTCGCTCAAAGGCATGATTACATTTTCCATAAACACATAGAGCAATATGGCCATGGATAAATAGGCAAGAATCTTTTTTGTTTCGTAGGGAATATGATATTGCTTTTGACCATGATAGTAAGACAAAAAAGTAATACTCACATAGCAAATTAGGGTAGCCCAGGCGGCACCGGTATAACCGAGCTTAGGAATAAGAATGATATTACTGATAATAGTAATACAAGCTCCGGCCAATGCAAAGTAAGCCCCATAATAAGTTTGAGACGAGAGTTTGTACCACATGCTTAAGTTAAAAAAGATTCCTAAAAATATATTGGCGATCAATAAAATAGGAACGATGTGTAGGCCTTCCCAATAGTTCTCACCTATAAAGTGTTTAACATAGTCCATATAAAACATTACGACCAGAAATATCAACGAGCAAATTATAGTAAAGTATTTCAATACAAGTGCGAGCATTTCTCGACTCTGCTCTTTGTTTTTTGATAGAAAAAATGGCTCGGCAGCAAAGCGATAGGTTTGTATAAACAAAGTCATGATGATGCTTAGCTTATAACAAGCTCCATAAATACCTAATTGATGATTGGCGGATTCAGGGTCATCCACTAGTGGTTTTAAGATTACCCGATCCAATGTTTCGTTAATCATACCGGCCATACCTGCAATGAGCAGTGGCATAGCATAGCGCAGCATGTTTTTTAATAAAGCGGTATCAATGAACGATCGTTTTATGATCAGGTGTTTTGCAAACAAAACAAGAGTAACTGCGCTGGCAATAGCATTACTTAAAAAGATATATAACACTTCATGGTTTTTCGAATACAATGCTGAAGCGATTGATCCGCTGATCCCTTCTTGGTTTTCCCATTTAGGAAGTAAAAGCAGAAAGAACAAATTCAATCCGATATTGATTAAAATATTAATCAATCGATACGATGCAAATTGTATGGCTTTATTTTTCTTTCTCAGTTGTGCAAAGGGCAATGCTGAAAGCGTATCGCAAAGCAAAACAGAGCTAAACAAATAAATGTAAATTTCTTGTCCCGGATAGTCGAGCCAATCAGCAATAGTTCCTGAGAATAGGATTAACAGAAGGCTAAAAAACAAAGAACTCGAAAGCAAAGAGAATAATCCGGTGTGATAAGCCTTGTTGCTGTCATCGGCATTTTGACTAAATCGAAAGAAAGTAGTTTCCATTCCATAGGAATAAAGCACGACTAAAAAAGTGAGATAGGCATAAAACTCAGTCACGACTCCGTATTCTTCGGGCAAAAGCAAGCGGGTATAGAGCGGCACAAGCAGATAATTCAGCAAACGACCAACGATGCTGCTTAATCCGTAAATGGCGGTTTGCCCGGCCAATTGTTTTAAGTTACTCAATAGCTTTTTTGTAGATTATACAAATGAAGGTAAAATCTTTATGTGCCAATCACAAAGTCTTCGAATTCTATTAACGATACTTCTTCAACGGTACATTGTTTAACCAAAGCCAATGGTGGTCCTTTTTTGCACCATTGTACCAATGCATTCAAATCCTCTTCAATTCCGGTGGCTATGCATTCCACCTCTCCGTTACCTTTGTTGCGAACGTATCCTTTTAATCTGAGGTCCTTTGCTTTTTGTTGGGTGTATTTTCTATACCACACACCTTGAACCTTTCCACTAACAGTTATTCGGATGGTTTTAAGATCGACATCACTTTCCATTAAACACGGCAGGTCTTTTATTTAAAAAAGCATCTACACCTTCTTTCATATCATCCGTATTAAAGCATCTCGAAAAAGCATTGATCTCTTCTTTCAAACCGTTTTCAATGGAATTTTCTAAGGCACAATGAATAATTTCTTTCATGGCTAAAGGAGCCATTGCCACAAACTTGCTGGCTAGTTCATTTGCTTTTGGTAGCAATTCGTCTTGTGTATAAACAGCGCTGACCAAACCCCATTGCAACGCTTCTATTGCACTTATCATATCTCCACACAACAACAACTCCATCGCTTTGCTTTTACCAATAAGTGCAGGCAATCTTTGTGTACCCCCATATCCGGGTATCAATCCCAGTTTTACTTCCGGTTGTCCAAAGCGCGCATTGTCGGATGCAATACGAATGTGGCAAGACATGGCTAATTCGCATCCGCCTCCTAATGCAAACCCATTAATAGCCGCAATCACAGGTTTAGAACAACTTTCAATGGAATTGAAAACACGATGCCCATCGGAAGATAATTGTTTTGCTTCTTCAACAGAATATTTTGAAAACTCGGCAATATCGGCTCCAGCAATAAATGCTTTTTTTCCTGCTCCACTGATGATGATGCATCGTACTTCTGAATCGGCTTCTGCATCGGAAATTGCTTTTCCAATTTCTTGAATCATGCCACGGTTCAGTGCATTTAATTTATCTTCTCGGTTAATGGTGATGGTACAAATACCATCTTCTTTGTGCACAATCAAATTTTCAAAACTCATCTTATATATTTCTTTTACGTTTTACTTCATCCTTCACATATTGAATTATGCTTTGTGCTTCAGTGCCCGGAGCAAAGAGTTTTCCAACCCCTAAGGTTTGAAGTTGTTGCATGTCGGAATCGGGAATAATACCACCTCCGGTAATGAGCACATCATCCATTCCCTTTTCCTTCATCAGTTGTACAATTTTTGGAAACACGGTCATGTGTGCACCGGAAAGAATACTAATGCCAATGGCATCAACATCTTCCTGAAGTGCAGTGTTTACAACCATTTCGGGAGTTTGTCGCAAACCGGTGTATATGACTTCCATTCCTGCATCACGAAGAAAGGATGCAATTACTTTTGCTCCACGATCGTGACCATCTAAGCCCACTTTAGCTACTAATACCCGTATTGGTCTGCTCATTTTATTTCAGTCAATGATTTAATTAAAGATAGAAAGATTAGAATTGAATGTCTTTTTCTAATTCTTCCTCACCTCTTTTTACTTTAACTTTTGTTTTATCCCCTTTATTGAATGCACCTAAAGCTTTCATGTAATCGTTCATATCCCGAACATGAATATCTCCTAATTGTATAACCACATCACCGGTTAACAGTCCGGCATGAGCAGCAGGTTTTCCTTCGCTTACTCCATCTATTCTCATGCCCGATCCATTAAAAGCATAATCTGGTACTACACCCAATGTAACTTTGAATCGGGTGCCGCTACTGGCTACCGAAGATTTCGTTTGAGCGAATTCAATCTTTCCTTTGGTATCGAGCATTTCAGAAATGCGTATGATCATTGCTGTGATGTCGATCATTCCATTCCAATTGATGAGTTCAATATCATCGCTGGGTTTATGATAGTCGCTATGTGTTCCACTAAAAAAATGCAGACAGGGAACATTTTTTAAATAAAATGAAGTGTGGTCGCTTGGGCCGATTCCTGATTCGCTGTATTTGGTTTTAAATGGAGCCGACTTTGATGTTTCGTCTAATACTGTGTTAAACATAGGTGAGGTACCGGTTCCACTGATGATCAAAACCGGATCATCGGTCTTCAATCTTCCAATCATATCCATGTTGATCATGAAACTCATGGAGTCGATGGATCGGGTTGGATTATTTGTAAAATACTTTGATCCTAATAAGCCCTTTTCCTCAGCGGAGAAAGCAATAAATAAATAGTTGCTGTTTTTATCGGGACTTTTTTTAAAGTATTGCGCTAATTCAATCAGCGCTGCAATGCCACTGGCATTATCATCGGCTCCATTGTGAATGGCAGGCTCACCTCTGTAGAGTGAACTGTGTTCATCGCCATATCCCAAATGATCTAAGTGGGCACCAATTACGATAGTAGTCGGGGCTTTATTGTCGATATATCCTACCACATTGTAGGCATTTTTTTCATCGGCAACACTCACTACTTTCATATCGGCATTTGTGTTTTTCTTTTTAACAGCAGCATAATTTTTTAAAAAGATTACTGGAATTAATTCGGCTTGTTTCACTTTTCCGTATTCCATAGAAGGATCGGGAAGCTCTTTTTGTGTATTGATAAAAATTACGCCTACTGCACCTTTGGACTCTGCACTATCGATTCTTTGTTTTACGTCAGCATACATGGCGTATTTTCCATGTGGGTTTGTTCCATCAGGACTGTAATACTCCATCACCACAATTTTGCCTCTTACATCACCTGCTTTTTTGTAATCATCGTGCTTTAAATCAGGAGCTATAATTCCATGACAAACATTCACAACAGTAGCATTGGCTATTGCTTCATGATTGAATGGGAGTGGCCAATAATCTGTGTTCAATGTCAATGTTGTATTATTGATCTTCAAATGCGTTTGATCAGAAACTTTTCTGGCATTTTCAAAAGTAAAGGCTTGCATATATCCCTGCGATCCGGCTTCTTCGATACCGATTAAGGTAAAGGCTCGGCTGATATAACTCACTGTTTTTTGTTCACCAACGGTTCCGGCTTCACGGCCTTCAAATTCATCGGAAGCCAGTATAGCAATATGCTGTTTCATAGAAGCTAAAACGGATGCACGATCAAAGGAATGTTTTTGAGCCAAAGCACTTGCATTGCTAAAAAGCAATAAGAACAATAAGAGTTTATTTATTTTATTAAGGATCATGTAGTATTATTTTTGTGTCAGCCAGTTTTTTACTTCATCTAATGTTGGAGCAGCGGCTTCCATTTTTAATTTTTTTCTTAGTCCACACAAATCATTAAACAACTTGTTTGGGTTCATTTGTTGCAATTGATCTACCGAATCGATGCCTAATTTTTCTATGGCTTTAATCCATTCTGACGGAATGCCCAAAGCTTCATACGCTTCGTTTGTTGCTCTAGGATCATTAACTTTTTCCGGTCGCATTTGAGGGAAGAATAAAACATCCTGAATAGAGTCTGAGTTGGTCATAATCATCGACAAGCGATCGATACCTATTCCCAAACCTGCGGTTGGGGGCATACCGTATTCAATGGCACGCAAAAAATCTTCGTCTAAAACCATTGCCTCTTCATCACCTCTTTTTCCAAGCTCTAATTGTTCTTCAAATCGTTCTCTTTGATCAATCGGATCATTCAATTCACTAAAGGCATTGCATATTTCTTTTCCGTTACAAATGGCCTCAAAACGTTCAACCAAACCATTCTTACTTCTATGCTTTTTTGCCAAAGGCGACATTTCTACAGGATAATCAGTAATAAATGTTGGTTGTATCAATTGTGCTTCTACGGTTTCTCCAAATATTTCATCAATCAACTTTCCACGACCCATACTTGAATCCACATTCACTCCCAGTTTTTTTGCTGTTGCAGCCATTGTAGTTTCATCCATTTGAGAAATGTCAATTTTTGTGAAATGCTCAATCGCTTCGTACATGGTGAATCTTTTCCAAGGGCGTTTAAAATCGATGATGTGATCGCCAACTTCAACTTTGGTAGTTCCGTGTAAATCAAGTGCAATTTTTTCAACCATTTCTTCCACCAAATTCATCATCCAATCGTAGTCTTTATAGGCCACATACAATTCCATTTGAGTAAACTCAGGATTATGAAAGCGGCTCATGCCTTCATTTCTGAAGTCTTTTGAAAACTCATACACCCCTTCATAGCCACCTACAATTAATCTTTTTAAGTAAAGCTCATTGGCAATACGCAGGTACAAAGTCATATCAAGCGTATTGTGATGGGTTTTAAATGGACGAGCGGCAGCTCCTCCATAAAGGGGTTGCAAGATGGGTGTTTCAACTTCTAAATATTCTTTATCGTTCAGATAGGAACGCATACTATTAACCAACTTGGTTCTTTGAAGAAAAGTATGTTTTACATCAGGATTTACAATAAGATCAACGTATCGCATTCGATATCGTTGTTCAGGATCAGTAAATGCATCATGCAATTGACCTTCCGCATCTTGTTTTACAATCGGTAGCAATCGCAGCGACTTGCACAAAACTTTTAGAGAGTGTACATGAATAGATACTTCTCCCATTTTTGTTTTGAATATATTACCAGTCACTCCAATAATGTCTCCTATGTCCATCAGTTTTTTCCAAACCACATCATACATGGTTTTATCTTCTCCTGGACATAAATCATCTCTTTTTATATAAATTTGAATCTTACCGTGCGCATCTTGAATTACTGCAAAAGCGGCTTTACCCATGTCTCTTATGCTCATAATTCGTCCGGCTATACTAATGTTAGTTTCGCTTTGTTCACCTGCTTGTAAGGAATTGAATTTTTGAATCAAATCTCTTGATCGTCCATTAACATCAAACAGCTCAGCAGGAAAGGGGTTAATACCCAATTTTACCAATTCCTGCATTTTTTGTCTTCTTAGTAACTCTTGTTCAGATAATTCTCGTGCCATTGGTTTTTTAAAAGAGGCTCAAAGATAATCAATGTAAGGCAACCCACTATAAGCACTAAATATCCTGTAAAAGCAATTTCATTTTTTGGAAAGATGATTCGTGACTTTGCGGTTTTTTGCCGGGAAGTGTACGAACTAATTTTTCAATGTTTTCTTTTCTATTGCCTGGGTCGGGGTGTGTGCTCAAAAACGTTAAATAAGCCGGAAGATGATCCTCATCGGTAATGCGCTCAAAAAAATCTGCAAATGCAATCGGGTTATAAGTGGTTTCAAGTAAATAGGAAACAGCCATTTCATCGGCTTCTTTTTCATTTTTGCGACTAAAGTTAAGTCCAATTAATCCACTTCCCACATCAGCGATGATAGACGCTGCATCACCAATAAAAAAACCAATCAGTAGTTTAATGCCATATTGCTTGCTCAGCTGTTCGCTGCCATGCCTGCGGTCGGCATGTGCAATTTCATGAGCAATAATTCCCGCCAACTCATCAATGCTTTCAACTTCATGAAGCAATCCGGTGTAGATGTATAAATAACCACCGGGTGCTGCAAAGGCATTAACTATACTGTCGTTGTGAACAATATTTAGCTTCCATGGTAGATCAGCTGCATGATACAAATGCCCAGAATTTAAAATATCTTCTTTAATTTGATTCAGCATTAGATATAATGAGGCGTTATCCGTTTCGTTTAGGATTTTAACGGATGGGTCGTTTTCCAGTATAGAATGCAATTGTTCGCCCATCATCAAATCGTCTTCCAAGGAAAAGAAGTTTAGGTCTCCATCACTACTGGTGCATGATGTGAGTGATAATATTAAAATCAACAACAGAGATATTCTCATATTAATTGTTAATAGCTGTAACCTTATAGTGCAAAATTGCATAAAGGGTATATATATTTTTGAACTCAAATATCGTATGAATTATGAAGATGAATGAATTAATAGATTCTTTTAGTAAACAACTCAGCGAAGCCTTTACTATTGGATCAAAAGCTACTTTTTCTAATCCGAAAAAAGAAATACAGAATGTTTTTATAAGTGGACTAGGAGGTTCGGGTATAGGTGGCACCATTGTTACACAGCTTACCGAAGGAGAAATAAAAGTCCCCATAACAGTGGGGAAAGATTATTTTATACCTGCCTGGGTGAACGAGAATACGCTTATGATTATTTCATCCTATTCGGGAAATACAGAGGAAACACTTCAGGCGATGGCCAGTGGAATAAATCAAAAGGCACAAATCGTTTGCATCAGTTCTGGAGGCAAGGTGATAGATATAGCTAAAGAGAATGGATACGATCATATAATAATCCCCGGAGGAAATCCTCCTCGTGCCTGCTTGGCTTATTCATTAACCCAATTGCTTTTTGTTTTGAATGGTTATCATTTAATAGGCGACTCATTTAAATCTTCTCTAAAAGCAAGTATTAATCTTATTGAGTCAGAGTTTAATCACATTAAAGAAGAGAGCAAGAATATTGCTTCCGGTTTGAAAGGGAAAATACCAGTCATTTATTGCACCGCTCCATATGAGGGAACTGCCATACGACTCCGACAGCAGATAAATGAAAACAGCAAAATGCTGTGTTGGCATCATGCATTGCCCGAAATGAATCATAATGAACTTGTAGGATGGACCGAATCGCAACCCAATGTAGCGGTACTGATGTTTAAAGCCGAGGATGATTTTGATCGTACACAGGTTCGCATGAATTTAACCAAAGGAGTGATTCAAAAGTTTGCACCGGTTTTTGAAGTGAATGCTAAAGGATCAGACCGACTGCAAAGAATGATATATTTCATTCATTGGGGCGATCAATTGAGCTGGCATCTAAGCGAATTGCAACAATGCGATGCAATGGAAGTAAACGTTATCGACTTTTTAAAAGGAGAGCTTTCTAAAGTTTGAGAAACCTATATTTTTATGGCGCTAATATAAATCAAGTTATAATAAGGTCTCTAGCTAAAGATTGCTTTTGAAATCAACTATTGGGTCGCTTGTGTTTCCATCTGCGATGGGTCCATAAATAGTATTCCGGTGCCTTTTGTATTTGCGATTCAAGTGCACGTGTGTGTACTTCTGTTATTTCACCATAGGGCATACGCTCAGGTTGCTCGATTAGAATTTTAAAATCGATATGATAATAGCCTCTTTTTATCTTTTTCATTTCACCAAACACAACTGGCATGGCATATTCTTGTGAAAATTTCTCTGCACCAAATTGTACCCCTGTGTCCTGATTTAGAAAAGAAGTCCAATAGGCTTTAGAAGGGTTTCTAGGACTTTGATCCGTAGCAAAAATGGTGCATGTCAATCGGCTTGCATTTTCTGCAAACAGTTCTTTACTTTTTTTTATTGAATACATCTGCAAGCCATATTTGGATCGGCTTTGTTTCATTTTTTTATCCCAAAAGGCATTGCTTAATGGGGTATAAAATGCACGGCATTCATGTGGCATATAACGTGCAATGGCTAAGGCAAATAGCTCCCAATTTCCATAATGCCCACCTACTAGTATGATACTTTTATTTTGATCTCCTAATGTTTTAAATACTTCGGTATTTTCAAAAGTCATTCTTTTAAAAACCTGTTCTTCGCTGATGCTGAAGTTTTTTATACTTTCAACAATCAAGTCGCAAAAATGCAATTGAAACTCTCGTTCAATGCTTTTTCTTTCTTGATCAGTTTTCTCAGGGAATGAATTCAAAATATTGTTTCGTATGATCTTTTTTCGATAACCCACAAGATCAAAGAGCACAAATCTTAAAACGCGCGACACCCCATGCAGCACATTTAATGGAAGCATGGAAATGGGTTTTACAATCAAATAGTATAGTAATGCAGCAAACATCTTTCAAATTCTATGCAAGTATAGGGCTAAATCTTCTTTTTTCACGACCTTTGAAGAATGAAACCTGAGGTTCATATTGTAAATATCGGTTTGATTCCTTTTCAAGACGCTTGGACATTTCAAGATCGCTTACATGCTGAATTGGTCGAACACAAGCTAAGGAGAAGAGAAGAAGCACTTAGTGATCCGCATCATTATTTAGTATTCTGTGAGCATCCCCATGTTTATACTTTAGGCAAAAGCGGAAAAGAAAACCATCTGTTGGTCAATGAGCAATTTCTTACAAGCAAGGGTGCTGAGTTTATAAAAATTAACAGAGGGGGCGATATAACATATCATGGTCCCGGACAATTGGTTGCTTACCCTATTCTGGATTTGGATTATTTTTTTAATGATATACATAAATACATGCGTTTATTGGAAGAAACCGTTATTCGTGTTTTAGATGCCTATGGCATTAAAGCAGGAAGAATTGAAGGGTGGACAGGCGTATGGACAAATCATACAAAGAAATCGGAGGCTCGAAAAATTTGTGCTTTTGGTGTTAGAACAAGCCGATGGGTTACCATGCATGGCTTGGCTTTGAATGTAAATACCGACTTGAGTTTTTTCAATCATATCGTTCCCTGCGGTTTAAGCAATACGAATGTTACATCAATGCAGCAAATACTTAATCGTGAAATTAGTTTGGAAGCAGTGCAAGAGATAATGAAAAATATTTTCGCTGATGTTTTTGATTGTTCTGTTGTACATTCGGATATGAACTCAAAGCACACCATAAAGCATGCGTAGATTATTATTGTTGATCATATTCATTGTTTCAGTACTTGTTTTTCTTTTACAAGTAAGTGGGAATGGATACATCATTAGAGCTTTGGTGTACAACTATGTTGACATTGATGATTATAAGATTTTCTCAAATCGGGTTATCGATGCACATCAACCAAAGGCTTGGAAAAAATCTCTGAATTATAATGAGAAGAAACTCACTCCTGTATTGCAGGAACACTTATCGAAAACGAATTCGGTTGCTTTTGTTGTCATTCAAAACAAAGAACTGTGCTATGAATGGTATGCGCCCGAATTTAGTGACAGCAGTTTGAGCAGCAGTTTCAGTATGGCGAAAAGCTACGTAAGTGCAATGATAGGCGTGGCGCTCGCACAAAAAAAAATAAAGAGTTTAGATGAACCGATCGCTAATTATGTTCCGGAATTTAATGAAGGAGATCAATCCAAAATTACCATACGCCATGCTTTGCAAATGAGCACGGGATTGGATTGGGATGAAACTTATGCTTCGTTGTTTAATCCGGTTACGAAAGCGTATTATGGAAAAAATTTGTTCAAACAAGTTATATCCTTAAACGCGGTAACAAAGCCTGGAGTTGAATATAACTATCAAAGCTGCAACACTCAATTGCTTGGTTTTGTATTAGAGAAGGCCACCGGAAAAAGTTTAAGTGAGTATTTGTCTGAAAATATTTGGAGCAAAACAGAATCGGAACATTCTGCTTTATGGAGCCTCGATCATAAAGATGGCCATGAAAAAGCATATTCGGCTATCTACAGCAATGCCAGAGACTTTGCACGATTGGGTCAATTGTATTTGGATTCAGGCAGATGGAATGGACAACAACTCATTCCGGAAGATTATGTATTAGAGAGTATTGTCCCAGCTCCATTGTTGGATCAGGGTAAACCCAATAAGGTGTATGGCTATCAATGGTGGTGCGATCAGATTGATGGAGCAAATGTTTTTTATGCCAGAGGCATTTTAGGACAATACATATTTGTAATACCATCAATAAATCTTGTTTGTGTTCGTTTGGGTCACGAGCGTTCAGAGCAACGCGATGAAAATGGTAAGCTGATTGAAACCGATGTTTATTTTAAAGAGTTAACAAAAGTATTTAAGCAGAATAATCCATCTATGGAACAATAAAATGAAAAGTAAAGCATGTTAAAGGATATCCCAAAATATATAGTGGATGATGTAGCCGTAGCCATTGTACACGACCAAAATAAAAATGGTGAAAAAGAATGGAATGTGTATTTGTTAAATTTTAGAAACAATGTGCTGAAAGGCGTTTTGGTTTCGAGCAAAGGTTATGGCGAATTGGATGGAGAATCGAAAGAGACAAGTGTATTGAGACATTTTTTTGAAGAAGTAGAGCCTGAAAGTGTAACTAAAGTAGAAATGCTCATCGAAAGCGTGTTTAAGTTGCAAAACGAATATTGGGTTAGTTTTTACGATGGCGAAGTGATGTACGATAAAAAGTATATCATTCCTCCTGATTATATTGAGGCGTCTAACTTTCAAGACATTCCTTTATTGAACAAACCAGGCATTTTAATTCGATAGATATGTTAGAATCCGCATTGTTGCATAACATAGTTTTTCTGGATATTGAAACGGTACCACAGCACGCATCCTATGATCAATTGGATGAGACGGAGAAAAAAATGTGGGAACGAAAATCTTCCTATTTAAAGAAAAGTGAAGAGGATAGCGATTCGACCTTATATCATCGTGCAGGAATCTACGCAGAGTTTGGGAAAATCATTTGCATTTCGATTGGATATTTTAAATCGAGCTCAGCTCCGAGAGAGTTTCGTATAACTTCTTTTTATGGTCATGATGAGAAAAAGTTGCTTGAAAAATTCGCTCATGTACTTACACAATATTTTAATCGAAGCAGTATAGCCTTATGTGCACATAATGGAAAAGAGTTTGATTTTCCATACCTATGCCGAAGAATGATTATTCATCGCATACCGCTCCCATCTGTTTTAGATATTTCAGGTAAAAAACCGTGGGAGATAAACCACTTAGATACCATGGAATTATGGAAGTTTGGCGATTATAAAAACTATACACCTTTAAATCTATTAACGCATATATTAGGAATACCTAGTCCGAAAGATGATATAGATGGAAGTATGGTGAGAGAAGTTTACTATGCGGAAAATAATCTGGAGAGGATTATGGAATATTGCCAAAAAGATGTTGTAGCCGTTGCGCAGATTATTCTTCGACTAAAAGGTGAAACCTTATTGAACGCTGAAGAAATTCATTTGATCAATCAATAATGAATTCCGAAAAAAGAGTAGTATTGTTTTTAACAAAATGGTACCCCAACGATGAGGACCCACAACTGGGAGTGTTTATTCAAAAGCAAGCATTAGCCTTGCAACATGATTTTAATGTATTTGTGCTCTGCGTGCAAAGCGATGCAAAGTCAAAAGGCAATAAGATTTTTTGGAATAAAAATCAAAAGATCAGCGAGGTATGTGTACAATATTCTTCTTCTGCAATCAAGACGTATCGTTTGGTTCAAAACATAAATGCCTGGAATACGGGAATACAGGCAATCGAAAAAGTAGCGGGTAAAATTGATATTATTCATGCTCATATTTTGCTTAGGCCGGCATGGATTGCTTTAAGAGCGGCCGCTAGTAGAAATATTCCATTTTTTATAAGTGAGCATTGGACCGGATTTGCAACAGGTGCTTACAAAAGAAAGAACGCTTTGTACAAGCAGCTATCTAAGCGAGTGTGCAGTAAAGCTAAGGCAGTGGCTGTAGTATCTGAGCAATTAAAGATGAGCATGCGAAATAATGGGATAGAAGCAAACTACCATGTAATACCTAATGTGGTTGAGTTCAGCAATCAAGTTAAACGTGTTAGCCATAATGCTTCAAAGAAAATTATTCTGACCGTAGCCGATCTTTATGATGCGAATAAAAACATAAGCGCTTCAATAAGGGCAATGAGTGAGATTGCAAAAGAGCGTGCGGATTTCGAATTTCATATCATTGGTGGAGGTCCCGATGAAGTGAAACTGCATCAGCTTTCTGATAAATTAGGTTTACGCAATGTAGTAGTTTTTTTTCACGGCCGGCTGCCAAACAATGAAGTGCTTTCGTACATCCCTTCTTGCCATTTTCTTTTAATCAATAGCCGTATTGAAACTTTTTCGGTAAGTGCGATTGAAGCATTGGTCAGCGGAAAGCCTGTATTAACAACCATTTGTGGAGGCCCAGAAAACTTTATCCATAAAGGAAACGGACTCACTATAGAACAAGACGATTCTGCCGAGCTCATTCGATCCATTCACTTTATGCTCGATCATCATCAGCAATATGATTCTTCTGTTATCAGCAATGAAATAAAAGAGACATACTCGCCACTTAAAATAGCAGAGCAAATTTCAAACATGTATGCCCAAATATGATATACGATAACCAACAATATTGGAAAAATATACATCAGCAATTCTCGGGTTTGAGAGCTGTTGGGCGCATTGGTTTATCAGCTGTTTTCAATTCTTATAAGTACAAGAGTGAACAAAATTCTTTTCAATCGGTGTTAGTGAAAGAAATTATTCCACGTGCTAAGAACAAAGCAAAAACTCGTGTTTTAGATGTAGGATGTGGAATTGGTTTTTGGACTAACAGTGTAAAGCAGCTATTTGAAAAGCATAGTGTAACAGCGGAATATAGCGCCATGGACATTTCTCCGGATGCTGTACGTAACATGCAAATTAATTTTAAGGATGTTCAAGTGGTTGAGTTAAATTTATGCGAAGACCATTCATTTTATAGCAACAATAGTTTTGATTTAATCATCTGTAATTATGTTTTGCATCATATTACAAAGGATCAAGCTTTTGAAAAAGCGATGAATAATTTGTGCTCTATGGTGAACCCGGGAGGATATTTGGTCATTATGGATGCTATACTGAGTAGAAGCTACTCTCCTTACTATGCTATTGACACCGCTACTTATCAAGGAAGTGGATTGAGTCGACCTGTGCAATTAATCGACAGTATTTGTGTGAAACATGAGATGCAAAGAATGCATTGTTCCGAGCCGATATCGTATCTTTTAAACAATTGCCTGGAGTCGGAGAATAGATTTTTATATGGTTACAGAAGATTCATTTGGCGCGTTTTGGAGAAATGCTTCAAAAACAATATGCTTAGTCGTATAATTGTCGTACCAATCTTTTGCTTGGATTTTGTTTTAAAAAAATCAGGTAGAGGATATAGCAGTAAACTAATTATTTATAAAGCTAATAATGCCAGGCACAGCCGATAAACTTTTATTTATTGTAAAGTCGCTCATCCAACGACCATTCTCCATTCGCAATCTATTTGATGAAGAACAATATCATAAGTTGCAATTAAGAAAGGCAAACTATTCGCTAAAGGGATTTCCTCAAATTGATATGGAAAACGTATGGGGATTGGTTGAAAATACGGTTTCGGAATTTCTATTTCTTGAGGGCGGTTCTTCTATTCTAGATTTGGTGCTCTTGCAAAAAGTTTGTTCCTCTATCCCAAACTGTCACTATCTGGAAATTGGAACTTGGCGAGGCGAAAGTGCTGCAGCTGTTGCTCCCTATTGTAAAAAAGTGGTTACTGTAAACTTAGGTTGCGATGAATTGAAACAAGCCGGCATGAGTGACGAGTATATCAAATCGCAGGGATTTTTATCTAAGAATATTAATCATGTTGAACACATAAAAGCAAACTCTTTGGAGTACGATTTTGAAAAGTTGAATAGCAAGTTCGATGTAATATTCATTGATGGAGATCATCACTATGAATCGGTAGTAAACGATACAAAAAAATTATTACCCTTGCTGCGTAATGAAAATTCGATTATGGTTTGGCACGATTACGGTTTAAGTGAAGAGCGAATACGCTTTACTGTATACCGTGGAATCCTTGACTCATTCAGAAATGAAATGCGATCTAATTTATACCATGTTGCAAACACAAAGTGTGCGGTGTATGCAAATATCCAATCAATCGTTAAACCTTTGCTAGCGTTCAATCGACCAGAAAAATCTTTTACAGTACAATTGAAATCAAAGAAGATCTAAGAGTATGATTCGGACTATGGCACATACTTTTGTCAACCGAATTTTATTGGTATGCTCCTCATTTGCAATTGTGGTGTTATCTGCCAAGTATTTTGGAGCCGAAGGAAGAGGAATCATCTCCTTATTTATGTTGGCTCTAACGATTGTTAATGCTGTTAGTTTTATTGGTTCGGGATCATCGCTTACACTACTGCAACCTCAACTAGGCACAAGTAATTTGCTATTACCTGCTTTATTTTGGATTGTGATTTCAGTTTTATCTGTTTCTATTTTGCTTTACTTTTTCAGCTTAATAGCAGTACAGTACTTCATTCACCTCTTGTTATTAGGCCTTTTGAATGGTTTGTTTGCTATGCACTTAAACCTACTGTTGGGCGAGGAAAGAATCAAAGAGTATAATGTCCTCCAACTGCTTCAATCAATGCTATTGTTAGTCAGCTTAATCTTATTTGTATTTGCATTTCATCGGGCAGATGTTATTGTTTTTTTCTATAGCTTATACATTAGCTTCTTTGTTTGTGTTTTAATATGCACTGTGTTGTACGTTAAGCAATGGCGAAAAATTTCTGTAGATCAAGTTTTTGATAATAGTAAATCATTGCTTTCAAATGGATTTCAGATGCAATCGGGAGCTATTATTCAATCTTTAAATTATCGAGTAGCCTATTTCTTTTTGGAATCATGGGTTGGATTATCAGCGGTAGGGATATTTAGTACTACGATTGCAATTGTGGAAGGGCTATGGACAGCCAGTAAAAGTATAGCTCTTGTAATGTTTGCACGCGTAGCCAATATGAACGATCAAATGCAATCAAAGTTGATGGCGAAAAAATATGCAGCGATAGGTTTATTGGTAACCATTGTGCTTTGGTTGATCGCCTGTTTGATCCCGGAGAAATGCTATCAACTTATTTTTGGTTTAGAGTTTAGTTCTATTCCCTTATTGTTATTGATCATGGGACCGGGTATAATTCTTTTTGGATATGTATATATGGTCTCTCATTATTTTTCAGGCATAGCATTACATAAATACAATATATTCGCCTCAGCTGTTGGGTTATTTACTTGTATAGTTTCCTGTGTTGTTTTTATTCCAAATTTTAACGAATTGGGAGCAGCATGGGCATCTGTCTTTTCATTTGTTTCAACAGGCATAGTTCTGTTAATATTATTTTTTAAAAGAAATGACAGGACTATTTTAAGTTAATTACAAAAGTGTACCTTTGGTGATTCGCCTAATGTAACAGATCGTTTACCGTTAATAATTATACGTTCGCCATATTTCGACCACTAGATGCGCATTCTAATTTGCTCCGAAAAGTTTTGTTACGATAGCTCTACTTTTCTATACAACCAAGTTATAGAACTGAGTAAGAAGCATACCGTAAAGTACGTATGTTCTATTCGTGAGAATGAGGATAAGTTCCCGTATGACGATGTAGAGATTATACCCTATAAAGTAAATCCACTTCTGAAAAAAATAAGGTGGTATAAAGAAATATACGATATCTCACTTGATTTTAAGGTGCGTGATTTTTTCAAAAGATTTAATAGGATCATTGAAGATTTTAAGCCTGACTTAATTCACTTTCATTTTGCGTATGAAGCGTTTAGGTTTATAGCAAATATGGATAAGAGATATTTATCGATTCCATATGTGATTACTTTTCATGGATACGATGCAACCATGATGCTTAAACGAAAATCTTATGTAAAGCTCATCAATAAATACCTTAATGCTCCCAATGCATACGCTCACTTAGTGTGCGATTTTTTTAGAGAGGGTTTTAAAAAATATCAGGTAAAGATTAGACAAGCCGATACCATCTATTTAGGAATAGATGTTTCTAAGTTTAATAGAAGTAATCGCAATCCGTGGAACAGTAAAACGGGGAAAATCACTTTCGTACAGATTTCAAATTTTCAAGAGAAGAAAGGTCACGAGTTTACGATTAGAGCTTTTAAAATAGTAAAAGAAAAATATCCCGATTTCAATTGGCAATTGATTTTTGCCGGTGGTGGAATGTTAATTGACGAGATTAAAAAACTTGTTGATGAATTGAATTTATCTGACCAAATTACTTTTACAGGATTTATTTCTCCAAGCGAAGCGCAACAATTACTTGATTCAGCAAATGTATTTGTTCACCATAGTGTGACCAGTGAACAAGGCGATACCGAAGGATGTACAAACTCTATTATGGAAGCAATGGCAATGGAGTTACCTGTGCTATCTACTTACCACGGAGGTATTCCTGAAATGATGGATGATGGAGTACATGGTTTTTTGTTAGAAGAAAAAGATATTGAGAAATACTCTGAGCGTATTTATGAAATTAGAAATTGGTCGTACAAAAAAGAATGTCGCGATCGTGTATTGAAGCAATTCAATTTGGGAGACTTTGTATCTAACCTGGAGGCTCATTTTCAGAATATTGTCTCTAAACATAGTAAATAATTGATAATCAGTAGATTAATCGGTAAAATCACTCGCTTAATTAAAAGCCCATAGTTCGATTTACTTTAAGGAATAATGCCATGCATTCAAAACCTGCAATGTGCTTTTATACGGCCTTATTTTGCGTATTATGCTTTCTTAGAATATACAAAAGCGAGGAAGAGTATTTTTTATTTTTTAGGGAGCTGATCATCGATAACAAACCAGTCCAGGCACCTTTTATAAAATAGCTTTTACTGCCTTTATACTTTTCGCTTAACATGGATATATAGAAAGGATCAAAGATCATAGGCCTGTATTGAACTATAATAAAATTATTCTGTATGCAGAGTTGTTCTATATCTGAATATCGAAAGTGCCATATATGGCGTGGAACATCATAAGCAGCCCAATATTCTTTGTAGATTTTTTCTTCTTTTGCTTCTCTGTTTGGAACAGCAATCAGGAGCATACCATCAGATTTTAACTTATTACTAAAACACCGTAGCACATAATGGGGATTATATACATGCTCTAATACATGAAACATCGTTATAGCATCCAAAGTATTATCTTCTATCTTTTCTAATTCTTCTGGATTCAAAACGGTAGTATTAAGTTTTTCGCTGATTTGTTTTCGAGCAATTGCACTAGGCTCTACTCCTATTCCATTCCAACCTGAATCAATCATTTTTTTAAGAAACTCTCCGGTACCACATCCATAGTCTACTATTGTACCTATTTGTTTGCCTGTAGTTTTCTTAACTAGATTTACTTTAGAGCGAAGTGTAACTGATCGAACGAGTTTATATATGGTACTGAAAATACCTTTTGCAGCGTCATTGTGTGAGATATAGTCATTCGACTCGTAGTACTGTCCGGCATTTTCTGCCTTAGGTCTCGGATTGGTATAAGCAAATCCGCAAACTTGACATTTTACAATTTTAAACTTTTGTTTACTCGTGGTGTAATCAGTACAAGTTCGAAATTCTATCGAGTTTGTAGACTTGCAGATCAAACATGCACTTAGATTCTCCATTTCTATTTGTTTCACGTGAAACGTTTGTTTTATCTTCCCAAATGTACAAGTAGAATAGAAATATCAGCAGGAGAAACTCCACTAATCCTTGATGCTTGACCGATATTTATAGGCTTGTATTTATTGAGCTTTTGCCTTGCTTCGGTAGAAAGAGAGTTAAGGATAGAATAATCATATTCAGGATTAAGCTTAATGTTTTCTAATCGATTCATTTTATCAACCATTTCTTGCTCTTTTTCAATATATCCTTCATATTTAATAGATACCTCTGTCTGTTCCAATATCTCTGAATCATATTGCATTGACTCAATGAAGCTGTTTAACTCCGATGAAAGAGTTCTGAGAATCGATAAATCGATTTGCGGTCTAAGCAAAAGATTGTGCATTTTAGTTTTTTGGCCCAAAATGCCTGTATCTAATTGTTCTAGTCTATTATTGATTTGAGCGTCAGGAGCTAAACTTTTTTCTTTCAAGAAGGTTCTCAATTCCTCTGACTTACTCTTTTTATCCAATACTCTTGTTAAGCGACTATTATTGGCGAGTCCTAAATGGTATGATTTCTCTGTCAATCTCAAATCTGCATTATCTTGCCGCAACAGAGATCGAAATTCCGCTCTTGATGTAAACATTCTGTAGGGTTCATCGGTTCCTTTCGAAACGAGATCATCTATAAGAACACCAATATATGCTTCAGATCTTTTCAAGATAAACTCTTCTTTCTCTTGACATTTTAAATGAGCATTTATTCCGGCCATTAAGCCTTGACAAGCTGCTTCTTCGTAGCCGGTGGTTCCATTTATTTGTCCTGCGAAATAAAGATTTTCAATCTTTTTTGTTTCTAGGCTTAACTTAAGTTGATCCGGTGGGAAATAATCATATTCAATAGCGTATCCAGGTCTAAACATCTTGACCTTCTCTAAACCCTCAATTTTTCTAAGAGCTCTAAGTTGAACATCCTCAGCTAATGAGGTTGAAAATCCGTTGAGATATACTTCCACGGTATTTCTTCCTTCCGGTTCTACAAAGAGTTGGTGCCGATCTCTTTCTGCAAATCGGTTAATCTTATCTTCTATTGAAGGGCAATACCTGGGTCCACTTCCGGTTATTGACCCACTAAACATAGGCGAATCTTCAAAACCTTCCTTTAGCAGTGCGTGTACCTCATTACTAGTATAGGTTATGTGACAACTGAGCTGATTCTCAACTGCAGCAGTATCTGTAAAGCTAAACTTGGATGGATTCTCATCTCCACTTTGTTCTTCAAGTTTATTATAGTCAATAGTTCTTCCATCCAATCTCGGTGGTGTTCCTGTTTTCATTCTTCCGTTGGTGAATCCTAATTCTACCAATTGCTCTGTAATACCTTTTGAAGCACGTTCTCCACTTCTTCCTCCTCCAAATTGTTTCTTCCCAATATGTATAACCCCATTTAAAAAGGTACCATTCGTTAGAACAACAGTATTAGAATAGAATTTTAAACCCATAGATGTTTCAATGCCTTTGCATTTGCCCTTTTCTACTATGATGGCACAAACCATCTCTTGCCAGAAATCGATATTCGAAATATTTTCTAATGCAGATCTCCATTCTTCTGCAAAGCGCATGCGATCGTTTTGGGTTCTAGGACTCCACATAGCAGGACCTTTGCTTCGATTGAGCATTCTGAACTGTATAGTGCTCTTATCACTAATAATACCCGATAGACCTCCAAGTGCATCAATCTCTCTTACAATTTGTCCTTTTGCAATACCTCCCATTGCCGGATTGCATGACATTTGTGCAATGGTTTGCATGTTCATTGTAACCAATAAAACCTTAGAGCCCATATTGGCTGCTGCAGCTGCGGCTTCACAGCCTGCATGCCCGGCACCGACAACGATTACATCGTATTTGCTACTAAATATGTTTAATGGTTCCACGTGAAACTAAAAGGAGCGCAAAGTTAAACATTTATCCTCCATTTGTCTCATTACAAGCGAATTAGCTTTCCCTTTATCGCTATAACCCATTAAATGTAATATTCCGTGTGCCATAACACGATGCAATTCATCATTAAAGCTAACATTATAGCGAGTTGCATTTTCGATTACGCGATCAATGGAAATATAAATATCAGCGGAAACAACCTTTGGTTTTTCAGATTGGTCGAAAGTGATAATATCAGTTAAATAATTGTGGTTCAAGTATTTACGATTGATATCTAATAAAACCTTATCGTTGCAAAAAATGAAATTAATATTCTCCGCTTTGTGTTTTTTCCAATGCAGAATTTGCTTAATCCATAAAGGTAGTTTGGCGCGGTGGCTTAGCCTGAATTTTGTCTTCTCTTTAAAAAATAGAATGGCCAATCTGAAGGCTTATTGATTTACATGTTTGTTGAAATATAATTCAACAATGCGACCATTTTCAGAAAAAATAATTTGATCGCTTAGATGCTTCATTAAAAAGATTCCTCTGCCGGTTGGCTTTTCTAAATTTTCGGGAGCGGTAGGGTCGGGGATATTATAAAAATCAAAACCACTACCTTCATCTTTTATAGTAAAGAAAATCCGCTCATCATCAACCTCAAAACTTACTTCAACATTTTTGCTGGTGTTGAAATTATTTCCATGCGCTATGGCATTGTTCACTGCTTCAGTTACTGCAACCAGCATATTGCCATAACAGTCTTCGTGAAGATTAAATTCTGTTCTAAGATCTTCGATTAATTTTTCTACAGCATTAATACTTTGTGGCTGTGAGCTTAATAAAATTTTATTGGTAAATGCGGTATTCATGAGCATACTTTTCGCTTAATATATGTGCTAAATTAGAAATATTCTACAACTTGTTTACAAGTCCTTTTGCGATTTTATACAAAAAAAGTTACAGAAACTTTTCTACTTATTTAACTCTTGAAAGTAAGAATTTACAAGGTTTTTATAAAATGGGTTCAAATGTGGTGGAACGGTTTTCAACAACTCCACTTCTCGCATCTTTAGTTTTTTGTATTCTTCAAATGCAGCCGGATTTCTAAGATAATCTACCTGGTTTTCGTTACTCTGTCTTTTGTGGTCCATTTCTCTTTCACGTTCCGCTTTTTCCGATTCGAGCAAACGAACTAAAATGTCTTGCTGTCTTTTTAAAGTCTCTTGAGTAATTCTTTTGTTGACAAGATCTCTTTCGGTGTCCTCCATCTTTTTCATGATGTCTTCCAAATTACCTAAGCTGCCTTTGCCATCTTTGTTTTCAAGTTGATTCAACTTGGAGAGCTCATTTCTAAGTGCTTCTTGCTGTGCGGCCATACGAGCCAACTCTTCTGACATCCCATTTTTTCCACCCGGTTTTTTCTGCCCATCTCCTTTCTCCATACCATCCTTCATCTTTTTCATCTGCTCGTTTAATTTTTCCTGAAGCTTCTTTATATCGGCTGCCGAACTTGGTTTACCACTGTTTGGTTTTTTACAATTTCCTTTTCCAGCTTTCATTTGTTGCATTTGCTGTTGCATTTGATCGAGCGACTCGCCTAAAATAAGTGCAAGATTATTTACAGAAGTCATAATGTATTGCTGCTCGCTACGCGCCATACCAACATTGCGATCGTGTAACAATGATATACTTTTACCGGTGTGCAGTTTAATGCTGTTCAGTTCTTTATTAACGGTAGACTGTATTTGTATCACTCTTTTGCTCAAAGCCAGAAGAGAATCTTCTATCACTTTAGCATCTTCTTTTAGTTTATGCTGTTGTTGTGAAAGCGCAATATATTTTGGATTGTTCACATCAATTTGATTGAGATCTTGCATCAGTGATTCTTGATCAAAAGAGTACTTAATCAAATTTTCGAGCAAATCTCTGAGCGATTCAATATCTTCTTCGGCTTGCTCCATTTGACTTTGTTCTTGTTGCATTTTCATTTTCTCAGCCATTTTCTGCATTTCGTCTGCAGCCTTTTTTTGATGTTGAGATGCTTTCTTATTTTGATTTTTATCCAACTGTTCCTTGCTTTCGTTCATTTGATCATCTGCATTTTGTTGCTCTTGATCGGTGTCGCTCAATTCTTGTGGATATTCTAAATTGTCGTTTTTCTTTTCTATATCTTTTAAGTCTTTCTTTAATGCATCAAATTCTTTTTGAATTTTTTCCTGTTCTTTTTTCAGTTCATCACTGTTTTGCTTATTGTTCTCACTTTGCTCGGCCAGCTTCTTCTCATTTTCGGCCAACTTTTCTAGTGACTCTATGGTTTCGTTAATTTTTTGCTCCAGTTCAAGTTGTTTAAATAACTCTAAAGCGCGATCCATTTCTTTCTCCAAATCCTTCTGATCGAGCTTCATTTTTTCCAGCATATTTTGAACCTCTTGTTTGTCCAACTGCTCATTGAGCATGCGCTGCATTTCTTCCATCATTTTGCGCATTTCATCGCTCATCAATTTTTCAAAAAGATCTTGCAATTGCTCTTGCTTTTCAAGCATTTCAGGATTAAATCGATTAAACTCTTTTTGTTGATTCAGATTTTTCTGGAACTGATTTTCCAATTGCTGAATTTGCTTTTGCATTTCCTGCTGTTGTTTAACCAACTCTTCCATCTTGAGCTTATCTTCATACTCGAGTTTGGTTTTATTGATCAACTCTTTATTGGCCGCATCAATTTTTTTCTGAAGCTCTTTTGTTTCTTTTAAGTTTTTGCTTAAGTCTTGTTTAATGGCTTTGCTGTTTTGTTCCGCTTTTTCAGCCAGCTCTCTGATGTCGGGAGTTTTATAAACCTTTATTTGCGATCGTTGTCCTTTAGGACCAACTACGCCATCGTTATCAAATACTTCAAAATAATATTCTATTTCATCACCAGGACTTACACCCAATTTGCCAATATCCCAATAATGATAGAATTGATCTTGTGTGCTATATCTTTGTATGTCGATGAGTTGCTTTTGCTCCAATAAAGATTTCGGCAATGAATCGTTTTGTGTTTTTATTTTATAATGAAACTCCAAACGGCTGAACCCATAATCGTCCTTTATTAAACCGGTAAAGTATAAACGCAAATCACTTAGCGAATCACTTTGTTGATCTACTTGAATGGCTGGAAATAGATCTGGAATTACCGTAATGTAATACTGCATAGAGTCCTTCGATTGGACAAATTTATTTGATGTATGCACACTGTACGATGCACTCTTGCCAAATCGTTTTTGTATGCGAATGTTTCTTTCGGATGTGATGGGTAGTTCCTGTTTAAATTCATCGCTCTTAAAGCTCAGTAATTCTGTATTCCGTGTATTGAAAACCCATTCAACTTGTGTTCCTGCAGGTATAATAAAGTCTCCGGTATTACTCAATTCTTCATTCTGCTTTTGTAGGTAAGCAGGATAGTTGAGTTTCACTTTAAAATTGAGAATTACTGGATTGGGAACCACTGTCAATTCAAATTCTTTACTGGTAAAACCAGATGCCGCCAATTGAAAGGAAACATTCTCTTGAACATTTTTAAACTCATGCTGAAAGTGAATTTTATTTTCTTTCCCTAATTTGAAGGGATTTCCATTCAATACTATATATGCTTGATCGGGAATTTGTTCACCACTGATTTCCAATTCGAGTAAAAAATTATCCGATTGAACAACACTCAATTCTTTATTAAGGATGTTGAATTGAAATGGCATTGGTCGTTCAAAATGATCGCCATGATTGACCAAACGCAATGTTCCTTTGGTAATAATATTGGGTGCAGCAAAAAGCAAAAGAAGAAAAACGCTCAGGGGAACAAAAGCATAACGAACGTATTTTCTGTTTTTATTTAAATCGATGGCGTTTTGAAAAGGGATGGGTTTTAGCTCCATTATTTTTTGATCGATCCCGGCAAGCAACAATTCGTTGTTCGGACTTAGATCGCTCTGCTCTTTTAGTTGCAATGCATTCAGCAATTTGTCTTTTACATCCGAAAAATGTTTCCCAATAATTTGCGCAGCAGTGTGATAGGAGATAATCTTTCCTAATCGGTTGAGGTGCATTAATGGAATAACAATAAACCGATATAATACGTATAACGAAGCGAAGATAAAGGAGTAAAACAAAACTGTTCTGAGCAAACTGCTCATGTATGCAAAGTATTCTGTTGTTGTAAATATCAAAAACGCAGCAAAAATTAGTGCAATACTAATAATGCTACCTTTTATAAGTTGATTCCGATAATACTTTCGAATAAACTCATCCAGCTTTTGAATTAAAGCACTATAATTTTCACTCATTTTTCTTTGGAGTTCCTCGTCTCTTTTAACGCAATTTACCTATAAATAGTACGTAAATGCAAACAATTGGTTCGGAGAAATATACAATTATTGCCAATGAATTTCATCTTGTTTATACAGACCACAACGGATATAGATCAAGAGTTAAAGAGTTTGTATGATGATCGAAGAAGAAATTTTCAATTCATGGGTACTTCAACAAAGAGAATACGACTGTTTTTTTGTGCATTGATGGTAAAATTATCAGCATCCCAAATCCCTATTGCATCTCGTCTGTTTAGTTGTTTGGACTCAATCTCACATTCCCCTTCAATAACAAAGCAATAAACGCCACTGTTTTTTTGCTCAAGCACATACGTGGTTAAAGTATCTTGATTGGTGTTTATCATTCGAATCCAAGCCATTTGATTCATCCATAAATTGTTTTCTGCTTCGAAAGGTTTCACCAATGTTGATATTTCATTTGCTTTCATGAGATCTGAAATATTGGCTTGCGCATATCTGGGTTCAATGTTTTCATGTTTTGGAAAGATCCATAGCTGCAACAATCGAAGTTCTTTACTATGATTGGCATTAAATTCACTATGGTACAAGCCGCTTCCGGCACTCATCACCTGAATTTGACCTTCTTTTAATATTTCACTATGCCCCATGCTGTCCTTGTGTTGCAAGTCACCTTGCAAGGGTATGGTAATGATTTCCATATTATTATGTGGATGAAAATCAAAACCCCTCCCAGTTTCAATGCAATCATCATTTAGAACACGCAATGCACCAAAATTCATCTTTTCACGATCTTGATATCCTGCAAATGAAAACGAATAGCGAGCTTTTAGCCAGCCAAAATCTGCCTTTCCTCTTTGTTCTGCATCAAAGTATTTTAGTTTCATAGAGTTTAAAAAAAATTAATGTTAAGCCTTTGTATAACCTCAGCAGAGCGGAATAGTTTTAAAGAAATCGAGGTTATAGAAAGTGCATAAATCTATCGGAACCAAATTTTTAAATTTAGATTTTGAAGCAGCAACATTTCATTTGTATATTCCAATAGAGAAGTAAACAGTTTAAACAGCTGCATATCAGTAATTTAACTCACTTTTTAGTCGTTAATTCTCTATTGTTAATAATTTGTCTTTACACCAATAATTAATACATTTGCAACCCCTTTTGGGTTTTTAGGGACTATGAACAGATTAAAAGAATACGATGTATTGTTTGAGAACCTAAAATCAGGAATTCATCTGTATCGTTATACAATCGATGAAACGTTCTTTGATGTTTTCAGTAGTCACTTAAAAGGAAGTGGTAGTTTGTTTACAGTAGTTTTAGAGATAAATAAACAGGAAACTTTAATGCAAATGGATTTTGACATTAAAGGAGCAATGAAACTTACTTGTGATCATTGCAACGAAGAGGCAGATTTTAACTTGTCTTTGAAAGAAACGCTTGTTGTTAAATTTGCAAACGAAACTTCAGAAGAGTCTGCTGATGTTAAAACAATCGCCCGTAATGCGGGCATATTTAACGTTGCTCAAGATATTTTTGATTTCATAGAAATCAATATTCCAATGCGATATATTCATGGTCAAGATCAAGAGGGCCAATCGAATTGTGGATTGGAATTAGAAAAATTTTTAAAAAAACAACAACCAAAAAAGTCAGTCGGATCAGGTAATACGCAATGGGACGAACTGAAAAAAATAAAATTTGATAACAAATAATTCATAGATAAAATGCCAAATCCAAAACACAAAATTTCGAAATCGAGAAGAGATAAAAGAAGGACGCATTATAAGGCGGTAGCACCTACCATTGCTATTTGTCAAACAACCGGTGAAGCTCATTTATATCATCGTGCATTTTGGCATGACGATAAGCTTTACTACAAAGGCAAAGTGGTAATGGAGCGCAATGCTTAATTTTCTTCTTTTCTCTAAATTTCTTGCATGAAAATCGGTGTTGACATATCCGGTGGTGATTTTGCCCCAACTCAAACTATGATTGGAGCTATAGATGCTATGCAACATCTAAACAGCGGAGAAACATTAGTCTTAATAGGCAAGGAAAAAGAAATTAAAGAACAATTAGAAAAAGCCTCCATCTCTGAAGGAGCTTATGAAATTGTAAATGCTCCCGATGTAATAGGAATGAACGAACATCCGGCTAAAGCATTCGCGCAGAAACCCAACTCGAGTATTAGTGTAGGTTTTCATCTGTTAAAGAGTGGTAAGATCGATGCTTTTGCAAGTGCCGGTAACACTGGTGCTATGATGGCGGGTAGCATGTTGGCCATCAAAACTATTCCCGGAATTATTCGTCCTGTTATTGCCAGTATAGTTCCCAAAGAAAATGGAAGCATAGGCTTATTGTTGGATGTAGGAATCAATTCAGATTGTAAACCCGAAAGCTTGTATCAGTTTGCTGTATTAGGAACATTGCTTGCTAAGTCAATTTACAAAATGCAACATCCTACAGTAGGATTGATGAGTATTGGCGAAGAAGACGAAAAAGGCAATGCCGTTACACAAGCAGCCAATCAACTGCTTCGGAGTGCTGCAGATATTAATTTCATCGGAAATGTAGAAGGGAGAGATTTATTTAACGATAAGGCCGATATTATTGTATGCGATGGATTCACCGGTAACATACTTTTGAAAGCGGCAGAATCATTTTATACTCTTATTAAAAAGAGAGGGATCGATGACGACTATTTTGAACGATTCAATTATGAGCAATATGGAGGAATACCTGTATTGGGAATCAATTCAACGGTTGTTATTGCACATGGCATATCCAATGCCAAAGCCATAAAAAACATGATATTAATGGCACGCAATACTGCAAAAGCCAATTTAGTGAAAGAGATTACCGAAACGCTTTCTCAGACCATTAACAATTAATTATTACGCATGAAAGAAAATTCTTCACCGAGTATAAGAGCGGCTATTAGTGGTATATACGCCTATGTACCACCCGATAAATTGACCAACAGTGATTTAGAAAAAATGGTCGATACAAGCGATGAGTGGATCGTTACTCGAACGGGTGTAAAAGAAAGACGCATTTTGAAAGGAGAGGGATTAGGAGTCTCCGATATGAGTGTAGAAGCCATAAACGGACTACTCAAAAAAACAAATACAAAAGCCGAAGAGATTGATTTATTGATTTGTTGCACCGTTACTCCCGATTTAGTTTTTCCTGCAACCGCCAATATCATTTGCGATAAAATTGGAGCAGTAAATGCCTGGGGTTACGATCTGAATGCAGCATGTAGTGGATTTATATATGGACTATCTACTGCGGCACAATTTGTTGAAACCGGTAAATACAAAAAAGTAGTTGTAGTGGGTTGTGATAAAATGTCCTCCATAATTGACTATACCGACCGAGCCACTTGTATCATTTTTGGAGATGGGGGAGGAGCCGTTTTATTGGAACCCAACTCAGAAGGACTTGGTATTATGGACAGTATATTAAGAGCCGATGGAAGTGGTAGAGTTTATCTGCATCAAAAAGCAGGAGGTAGTGTTAAGCCGGCCAGTCATGCAACGGTTGATGCAAAAGAACACTATGTTTTTCAAGATGGACAACCGGTATTTAAATTTGCTGTTTCTAGAATGGCAGATGTATCTGCCGAAATCATGGAAAAGAATAGTTTGTCATCTGATGACGTAGCTTGGTTAGTTCCTCATCAAGCCAATAAAAGAATTATAGATGCTACGGCAAGAAGGATGGGAATTGGGGACGATAAAGTAATGCTGAATATTGAAAAATATGGCAACACAACCAATGGAACCATACCCTTGTGCTTATTTGAGTGGGAGAAAAAGCTAAAAAAGGGAGATAATATTATATTGTCGGCATTTGGTGGTGGTTTTACTTGGGGCGCTGTGTACGTTAAATGGGCTTACGATACCAACTGATAAAAAAAAATTATATTTGATTTAATTAATTGCTGTGTCTATGAATAAAAAAGAGATTGAAGAACTCATAAAATTTGTTTCTAAAAGTGGAGTAAGTGAAGTAAGTCTTGAACAAAAAGATTTCAAGATTACCATTAAGAACAAAGTAAAAGAACCTAGGGAGCAAATCATTCATGCGCCAGCAATGATGCCAATGATGCACGCTCCGGCAGTTGCTGCTGCCCCAGTGCCTGCTCCTGCTCCAGCGGCCAGTGCTGCCTCTAAAGCAGAAGTTCCAAAATCAGAAGATGCCGGAAAATATATTACCGTTAAATCTCCAATGATCGGAACATTCTATCGCGCATCAAGTCCAGATAAACCCAACTTTATTAACGTGGGCGATGAAGTTAAGCCTGGCAAAGTGCTTTGCATTATTGAAGCCATGAAATTATTTAACGAAATTGAATCGGAAGTTGCCGGAAAAATTGTGAAAGTATTGATTGACAATGCTTCACCGGTAGAATACGATCAACCGTTATTTTTAGTAGATCCTTCATAAGGAGATTGGGTTAAATTATTCTGCACTTTATTGAATTAGCTTTCTATGTTTAAGAAAATACTTATAGCCAACCGAGGAGAAATTGCACTTAGAATTATTCGAACGTGTAAGGAAATGAATATTAAAACCGTTGCGGTTTATTCAACAGCCGATCGCGACAGTTTGCATGTACGATTTGCTGACGAAGCCGTTTGCATTGGCCCCCCTCAAAGCAAAGGATCCTATCTTAACATAGCCAATATTATTTCGGCAGCTGAGATTACCAATTCGGATGCGATTCATCCCGGCTATGGGTTTCTTTCTGAGAATTCTAAATTCTCTTCCGTATGTGCCGATCACGGAATAAAATTCATTGGAGCATTGCCCGAGCAGATCGATGCTATGGGCGATAAAAGCTCTGCAAAAGATACCATGAAAAAGGCAGGAGTGCCTTGTATTCCAGGCTCAGATGGTTTGGTCGATAGCATAGAAGAGGCACGAAAAATTGCTGCTAAGATCAAGTATCCGGTTATCATTAAAGCAACCGCTGGTGGTGGAGGAAGAGGTATGCGAATCATTTGGAAAGAAGATGAAATGGAAAATCATTGGAACTCAGCTCGACAAGAAGCAATGGCTGCGTTTGGAAATGATGGAATGTATATTGAAAAATACATTGAAGATCCTAGACATATCGAAATTCAAATAGCAGGAGATCAGTCAGGCAAAGTGTGTCATTTATCGGAAAGAGATTGTTCTGTACAAAGACGACATCAAAAACTGGTAGAAGAAACACCTTCTCCATTCATGACTCCTGAGTTGAGAGAAAAAATGGGAGAAGCAGCGATTCTTGCAGCCAAAGCGGTTAGCTATGAAGGAGTAGGTACAGTTGAGTTTTTGGTAGATAAGCATCGGAACTTTTATTTCATGGAGATGAATACCCGAATTCAGGTAGAGCATCCAGTAACGGAAGAAGTGATCAACTATGATTTAATAAAAGAACAAATAAAGATTGCAGCCGGAATACCCATCTCCGGAAAGAATTATTATCCAACCATGCATGCCATCGAATGCAGAATCAATGCAGAAGACGTGCATCAAAATTTCAGACCATCCCCCGGTCGTATCACCCATTTGCATATTCCTGGAGGTCATGGGGTGCGGGTCGATTCACATATATATGCCAGTTATGAAATACCTCCCTACTACGATTCTATGATCGCTAAACTAATCACCATTGCACAAACAAGAGAAGAAGCAATCAATACTATGGAGCGGGCTTTGAGCGAATTTGTAATTGAAGGAGTAAAAACAACTATTCCTTTTCATGTACAACTCATGCGTAATGAAGATTTCCGAAAAGGAAACTACACTACCAAATTCATGGAAACTTTTAAAATTTTGTAAGAATTGTAAATAAATTATTCTTAGGAAATTTTTGCTTCAGATTATCGTTTTTCATAAGTTCACATTGATTTTACAAAACGTTGAGCCGATTCTATAAATACATAACTTCTGCAGTAGTCGTTTTCTTCTTGTTGTCTTTGCAAATTCTGTTTGCACAAAACAACTCATTGGATAAATTACTCATTGAAAGAAATCAACTCTATTCTAAATACGATGATCTTCGGAATCAAAGTTCGCGTAATAAAAAAGCACAAGCAGAATACGAACAAGTAAATTATCAGCTGCTGCAAAAAGATGCTGAGATCATTGCATTGATCAAAGACTTACAAGCGAACTATAACAGCAGCCTGAAAAGATCAGAGATTTTAAGTGCGTCTTTGAAATTGCAAGACAAAAAGAATCGAAAATTTCTGGTTGAGATTATTGATAGCCTGGAAGCAAAAACAAAGGTTCAAAAATCGATATTGGATTCACTAAGTGATATGACTTCGATGCGAAGTGATGAAATGGCATCAAAAGAAGAAAATCTTTCTTTGCTAAGCGATAACTATAATACCCTTAGTAACGATTACAATGCAGTGAAAGAACATGCTGCTATATTAGAACGACAGAATAAGCAGATGATCATTTATGTTGCCATAGTAGGAGTAATCCTGCTGGCATTACTGATCTATTATATCGCCAAGTTTATCCGAAGCAAAAAAGAAAATCTTATTCCTAAACAAAACAGCGACTCAGGTTCAGTGTCCTACAAACCGATAACCGGATTTTCTACTGCTGCCTATACCTCAAACATTACCAATGTATTGGATGTTAAGTTGGAACAAATTGAAAAGCTAGGTAAACTTCGTGATAAGGGCTTGATTAGCGATCAGGAGTTTGATGCACAAAAACAGCAAATACTTAAAGATTAGTTATGCTTCGAGTTAAGGTAAATCAAAAAGCTTCCTATACCATAGAAGCAGAGAATAATTTTTTTTCGATCAATGGTGAAGAATGTAGCATTGATATTGTAGCCAACGGAGCTAAAGAGTTTCATATTTTGTATAAAGGAAAATCTGCTAAAGCTTACATTGTAGAGCAAGATACATTAAGTAAAACTCTAAGCATATCGATCAATGGGACTGTTTACGCTCTAGAGCTAAGAGATCAATACGATGAGCTTTTGCATAAATTGGGATTCGATCGGAAAGCAGGAAAAAAGATAAACAACTTAAAAGCTCCAATGCCCGGATTAGTATTAGATATTAAAATTGAGAGCGGACAAATGGTTCAGAAAGGAGATGCCTTATTGGTGCTCGAAGCAATGAAAATGGAAAATATTTTAAAGGCTGAAAGCGAAGGACAAGTGAAAACAATAAAAGTAACCAAGGGAGATAAAGTAGAGAAAAACGAATTGCTGATTGAATTTGTTTAAAGACTATGGAAGAAAAAGGACGAAGAAAATTTATTAAGCAAAGTGCACTACTCGGCACAGGGTTCTATTTGGCTTCATCCCTTCCTTTTTCAAAATCATTTGCCAATGGCATCGTTCAATATAAACTACCTGAACTAGGTTATGCTTACAATGCACTTGAACCTTGGATTGATGCGGAAACGATGGAACTTCATCACAGCAAGCATCATCAGGGATATGTGAATAAACTCAATCAAGCTTTGCAGGAAAAAAAGGTAAGCGACCTTTCATTAGAACAAATGTTTGCACGTATGAACGAATTTCCATTGAGCATTCGAAACAATGGAGGTGGGCATTACAATCACAGCATCTATTGGGAACTTTTAAAACCCGGTAAAGCTGAAGAACCCAATGATATTCTTGATGAAGCAATACTTCAGCAATTTGGATCGGTAGAAAAATTAAAGGAACAATTTATTGAAGCAGCAATGGGCCGATTTGGCTCAGGTTGGGCTTGGATGGTGGAACGAAACGGAAAATTTTTTATCGGTAGTACGCCCAATCAAGACAATCCTATGATGAGCGTATCTGAATTCAAAGGGAGGCCCATTCTTGCTGTTGATGTTTGGGAACATGCCTACTATTTGAAATACCAAAATCGCAGACGCGATTATCTCGAACAGTTTTGGTCGTTGATCAATTGGGATATGGCACTAAAGAATTTTATCGCCACCCGAAAATAACTTACTTCACCAGTTCAATATCAAATTGAATCAGATTTTTAAAATCCTGAACGCGACTTTCTAATTCGGAGGACTTTAATTCGATTAATCGATCGGTACCAAACTTTTCTACGCAAAACGAAGCCATGGCTGAGCCATAGATGATACTTCGTTTTAAATTTTCGAATGATATATCCCTGGTTCTGGCCAGATATCCCATCATACCGCCAGCAAAGGTGTCGCCCGCTCCGGTGGGGTCAAAAACATCTTCTAAGGGAAGTGCGGGTGCAAAGAAAACTTGATCATCGTGAAACAATAATGCTCCATGTTCACCTTTTTTAATGACCAAATATTTAGGACCCATTTTTAAAATTTTCTGAGCTGCTTTAACCAATGAATATTCATCGGTAAGTTGTCGAGCTTCTGCATCGTTTATGGTTAGCACATCTACCATCGGAATAGTTTGCATCAATGCATCCCATTGAGTTTCCATCCAAAAGTTCATCGTGTCCATCGCTATTAAACGTGGCCTTTTATTCAATCGCTCAATCACTTGCATTTGTATTTGAGGCATTAAATTTCCCAGCATCAAAAACTCACAGTTCTGATACGATTCCGGAATTACCGGATCGAACGAACTTAACACATTCAACTCGGTAGCAAGCGTGTCGCGTGTATTCATGTCGGTATGATATCGCCCTGCCCAGTAAAATGATTTTTCTCCTTTTCGTATTTGCAAACCTTCGGTACTGATGTTTTTATTATGAAACTGATCAATCATTGTTTTCGGAAAATCATCTCCGATTACAGATATCATTTGTATTTGATCATAGAAAAATGATGCGGATAATGAAATATACGTGGCCGCTCCACCAACAATTTTATCTGTTTTCCCAAATGGGGTTTCTATGCTGTCAAATGCAACAGTTCCGACTACAACTAAAGACATGATGTGTTATTTATAATTTTAAGAAAACAAATGTACGATGAAAATCTGTAATCAAAGTTGAAGCTATGTTTAATGAATCACCACCAACTTTTGAACGCTATGAATGCTTTGATTTTGAAGCAATGCTGCAAAATAAATTCCAGGTTCCATGCCCAAAAGGTCTACTTTCATTTCTCTGTTTGCTAGTGAAACATCAATCTGTTTTACCAATGTACCTTGCATGGTATAAATGGCTATACTTAAATTGCCAGCATCAATAAATTCACTTAAGGCTATAGTAAACATTCCGCTGGATGGATTTGGATAAATCTGAAATGATTCCGCTTCTGATGCTTCTGCTTCAAAACGATTGATGATGCCTGCGTTTTTACACAAAGTCAAATCGTTGAAGTACATACTATCGTTTACCAAAGCATATAATGCACGTGCTCTAAATACAGCATCGCCAGCAACATAAGGGCATTGATTGCATATACTCCACAATTGTGATTGTTGTGAACTATTGAACGAATAAATTTCGCGACTCACGGTTTGCAAATACAATTCATTGACTAACTTTTCATTTTGTTCAAAAACATTCGAGGTAGAGATGGCATCGTTATTAGCGGTCAAAGAATCTAAATAATGATCCATCCAATCTGGATTTGATAGATATGGATTTTCAATATTGTATGATTGAACTAAATCATAATTAAAACGAAGCATTGAAGAAGTCGCACTACTTTGATTGCTGTTCAAATAATTTTGAAGAATGCTACTACCATTACCAAATCCGCTTGTAGTAAACATCAATGAACCGAGCACTCTCCGTTTCATGGTATAGTTTAAATAACTATCGTTCATACGTGAAGGATCGCTATCGGCAACAATAAATTCAGCATGAGGAACATAATCTACATAAACATTGTCTTGCCATAGCGATTTCGAACAATTGGTATTACACCATTTTGCAGGCCACCCAGACTGCACCGGAGTAAAAGCAGTAGCACTACTTCCTGTTTTTTTATTTACAGCAGGTATCTGAAGCGCATCTCCTGAATGCACTAAGAATTGATTGAATGAACCTTGTGCGCCATCGCTCTTCGATTTAACGCTCCAAGTGGCAGAGTGGGAAAAATAACCTTTGCCTGCATCACTACCCGAAGCGATGGTATATTGTCCAATAAAGAAATTACCGGCCGTACGATTCTCTCCTAATGAAGGCTGCGGTCCAAAGATTCCGGCTACCTGTCGATCGGCTCCCAATGCCAATCCTGTTTTATGGTAACGCATGCTGTTGGATTGAAAACGTGTGCCATTACAATCGCCCATAAATTCAAATCCGGTTGCGGTTCGGTCGCTGTTGTTGCAATACACATATAATCCGGGAGAAGATGTGAAACTGAAAGCGATTTTTTTTCTAAGACTTTCTCCTTGTTGTCCGGCTACCGTATTGCAGCTCACATATAGGGCTTCGTTTGATTCGGATCGAATGCCATAGGCATAACGACTAAAGTTTTGCAGCATACTTACACTGTTCTCGTTTAAACTTACCGGCATCGAATTCAATAGCCAAATACCATGTGTTCCTCTATTGGTGATAGCATTGCGCTCAATTTTATTCAGTGCGCTTGTTCGCAAATCATCACTTAAACGGATTCCAAATTTAGCCCGGTTAGCAATATCATCTGGGAATGAATTTACAGATATTGTGTTGTCGCTGATAGTTGCTGATGATCCACTGCAAAACAATAAATCAATACCAAGGTCGGTGTTTGTTATCGTATTGGAAATTACATTAATGGTTTTATGAACAATACCTTTTAATTTGATAGCTCTGCTGCAGTCGGTAAATTGATTGTTCAATACATCAATCGTTACATCACGAGCTGAAACTGCGCGATAACAATTAATAAAGGAGTTGAATTCGTTTGTGGAAGAACCGCCAACTTTACATTTATAATCCAAATGCTCTCGAGCATGTGGATCTGAATCGGCATTCATCTTATTAAGAATTAAAACAGCAGAGCCTTCTTCAATATCAGAACTTTTATAGTCGCTGAAGTTTCTAAATTCATTGTTTACAATTTGTATGGAACTCGATACCGATCGAATACCACAAATCGCATTGTCAAAAACGTTTTTTGCTTGCGATACATTTCCTATTATCGGATCAGGAACTAAACTCACAGTCACATACGAAGCAGGTTTTAATCCACTATAGGGCGGTTTTAACCAGGAGTGAGAAAACTGATTGCCATAGCAATCAAACTCAGCTATATCCTGATAATGGTGCAATTTTATACTCTCATAATTATCTTCAAAAAAACTATTGATGCAGGATACGGTTGCATCTTCATTTGCATCTACCGCACATTCAGCATTTTTGATATAGGTCTCATCAATCACCAATGTATTATTGTTTCTCGTCACTTCTATTCCTTTCCACATATTATAATTGCATGGAGAAACACGAAGTGTGCATCGCTTGAACTTAAGACTGATTTTCCGACCATCAACTTTTAGTGAAGCCTTTTCTCCAAAATATATTTTCGGACAATCTTCAAAAGTAACCGATGTGTCGACCACCATAGTACCATTGAATACGAACTCACCACTAAAATTTTTAATGACTCCATTTGAAACTTGTGCGCCTTGAGCGATTAGAACCGGAGTAATTTGTTGCAAATAAGTTTTCATACTCATTCCATGTGTAGCCGTTAGCAATGGATCGCTGGTGGACTCACAACAGGTAACCGGAGTTAGGGTAACGAAGGATGTGTCCCAACAAACGGCATTATTTTTATTCTTTGTTATTAGTGAATAAGTTGTTTCAGTAAGCGGATGAACCGACATAGTGCTTCCGTAACCTAAAAAAGTATTCCCCTCGTACCATCTATAACTGGTGTTCGACTCGGCTGTCTTCGACTCAAGTAAAAAGGGCAATTGTGTATTGCAAAATAAGCTATCGCTTCCGGCATCGGAAACCGATTCAACTTCCACTGTAACACTGTCCACTGCACTCCAACATTTTCCATCGGAAGCGTAAACATAATATGTTGTTGTTTTATCGGGAGTGGCGGTTGTTTGCTCAGCGGTAGGATTAATAATTCCAATGGAAGGAATCCAAATATAGGATTTGTTATAAGAGTTGCTTCCCATTACCGCGGTCAATGTTAAACTTTCGCCTTTGCATACTTTGCTTTTGGATGCTATTGCATCTAAAGTAGGAACAGCAAAAACCGTTATATCTGCCGTTTGGTGATTGCCATTGGCATCGCTCACACTTACAGTATAAACATCTCTGAAATTACTTTGATTCGAAAAGTTAGCCACCGAACCGTCATCGCTTACCCAAATAATACCATTACCATTCCAATTGAAAGGAGCCGTTCCAATCGCTTTTAAGGCAGTAACGCTTCCCGAACAAATACTGTCGTTGAGCACAGTAAGTCGCAATCCATTTTTTGCTTTATATATTCGTGCAATGCTATAAGCAGGTAAAGTAAACTGTTGGGTACTGTTTTGAGGGGCGGAGTATTTTAATTGTTGATTGCCGGGATTGGTTACAGCTTCACCGTTGGTCAAATCAAAAACTCCTCCTGGTCCGGCAGAAATAATTTCAATTTTTGCTCCAGATAAATCCCAATCGGTGTTTTTTATTTTCAAAGTTTGAGCTGCAGAATGGTAATTGATAATTACCGCTTGTTCCATGTTATCAGCTATAAATTTCCATGCCGATATGCTGGAGATACCATCCGATAAACTGACCGCATCATTGAAATTTATTTTTTGCTTTGTACTCGATTCATGCATTGCCATTGAAATCATGCGCATTGCATTGCCCGATGCACTCAATGCACCGGTAACTGAAGCAGGCATATTTGCATAACACGAAAGACCTCCATTAAAAAAACCATTCATATTCATTCCGTTGGTATTGGAATACATCATACCAAAGGCAGCATCGCCCGACATAGTGTGGCAAATAATTTTTGTGATATCATCCGATTCTAAAAACCCTAAAGTCATACCCGATAAAAAAAGTGCATGAGCCCATGTTCCTTGTAAGCAATGGTTTCTATCAATTAGATTGTATTCTGTAATCCAAACTTCTTTTCCGGCATTTCGAATGGCATTCAATTCATCATCATAACTGCTGATCGATTTCAGCGGATTCGCAAAAATGTCGGGTAGGCGAGAGAGTGTAACGGGGTCTTGCCCCAAACCGGTTCCGATATAATGATGCAAAGTAATTGCATCAATATCTTGATTTAAGTAAAGCAGTACATCCTTATTCCAAGTGTTTCTTCGGCTGAGCGCAGTTTCTTTACCGATATCGGTTGCTCCACAAGCTGCAATTTTTACTGGACCACCTTTAGGAAGACTTTTAATTAATGTGGCCATTTGATTGCAGACATTGGCATATTCAATAGAAGTAGAAAACGATTTATAAAAATGAGGATCGTCTCTATAAAACTCATTGCCCAATTCCACTAGATCAAATGGAAGATTCATACCACGGGCAGAATACAATGAAGCCAATTGATAATGCACATCGGAAGACAAAAGATTTAAATTAAATATGGGAGAGATATTTTGGCGAAGACTGTGTTTTAGTAATTGATCAAAACCGTTGTTTCTTTGAGTAATCACTCCATAATCTTCGGGTAGTTTCCATTGTTCGGGTAAGTCAGTCTCACTATAAAACCAACCCTTTTTCCAGTCCCAATAGTTGCCAATATTACCGGCCGGATAGCGAAGGCTAGCAGGCTTTAGTTGTGTAAAGTCGCTAACGAGTTGAGCATCACCCAATCCCACCTGACCTTCATAGATCACATTTCCACCATTAAAACCCAAATAATTGCTTGGGTGTGTTCGGGGTGCATCAAAACTACCCGTTATCGTTTGTGCTAAACTTAAATTCCCTGACGAAAAAAACAGGAACAATGCAGAGCATATGAATTTATACATAGTTGTTTATTACTGTTCCTGTGTAAAAAACATAGTTACTGAATTGCATCACAAAAAAAAGGCTGGTTCCGATGCTACGATCGGCTGAAAAATGCCTTGTGTTAAAATCTACGTATACCGCAACGATGATCTTTAACGACAGGAGTTTGGTTTCTTTTTTCGAGACGCAAGATAACTAGAATATATTGGGTAAACAACTCATTTTTTGTTGCGAACGAACGCATTTCTTTGGCAAAGCAAGCAAAAGCGAATTTCAAAAAACTGTTGTTATTTTAAGCGAGATAGCTTACTTTTGCGCTCCTTAAATTCATTATTTAAGAAAATTCCTCCTTAGCTCAGCTGGTTAGAGCATTTGACTGTTAATCAAAGGGTCCCTGGTTCGAGTCCAGGAGGGGGAGCAAAGCCTCGGTCATGGTATCGAGGCTTTTTGCATTCTATGGCCTTACCAAAACAGAAATACTTCATGCCAGCCGGTGAATTGATCTATTGATCCTGTATAAATATCATCCGGTTTGGGTTTCAAAGTACTTAGCGAAGTATTTATTCTTACATCATAAGCACTGTGTTTGGTTGTTTTAACTTTATCATAATTATAGCCAATGATGTCGTTGGCTAAATAATGATTGCATACATAGTTTTCTATATCTTTGAACTTGTCAATGCAATTTATGTAAGTCATAAATACAAACAGACTTAACTCCTTATAGCGCGTGATCCAACGCGGATCAGTAATTAATTTAAAAGTCAACGTATTTTCATTGTATGATTCTATCACACAAAAAACCCCATAGCGATCTGCCCAAGGAAAAGAACGATTGAAGTAGTATTCAGCATTAAAATAGAGCAGTGTATCTTCATCCATAAAACTCATCATAGTTTTAAAAAGAGAAACTCTTTTCGAAACAGCATGAGTATGTCTAAACGTTTCTTTCTGTCTTGAAATGCCTAGTACTTCTTCTTTATACTTTTTTCGAGTGTCGAGCTCATACTGAGGTTCAAAATATCCATTGAGAATTAATTGGTTACAGCGCATAAAGTCTGAATCGCTGCGAAATCCAAATCCACTGGTATAACTGGCTCCTTCATTTGGATAATCTCTGTTCACCAAGATTAGACTATTATAATTCTTTTCTACCAAAATTAATTCTTCCAACTCTTTCATCGTCTTGCATTTCATTATTTCTGCTTCCGTTGGAAAATAATCTAATGTTATGTGCATATAATTCAGTGATAGTTCAACCTTTTTACTCATAAATTTGGCATAGCCATGCAGTATATCAGGCAATTCTCGCTCATCGTGATGGGGTGCATACGATGACTTACTAAAATACAAGCGCATAAAACAATACTCTGAAATGTAAGTGTTCTTGTTTTTATCTATAACGTATCTGTTTTTGCTTTTATCTTGAGATTTACCAAAGTACCTGATTACAGGTAGAAATCCAGCTCGAATGGCCCATTTCCTAACAAAGAGATCAAGACCTTTATCGTTTACGGCTTCAATTTTTTCATTGCTTTCATTTTCAAAGAAATGACATACTTCTCCTAATTTAGAATAGGGGTCGATGCTTTTTTCGTTTTGTTGTGAGTTTTCTTTCATTGTGTATTAATTTAAACGGTTCATTCATTCAAATACATCAAAAAAAGAAGGATTGGAGCTGCACTTTATTTTGGACATCGCCCTCATCGTTTTACCACCGCGGCCTCTCGGCTCGGTTGGTTTCACTTAAAATGAATAAGTGAATCTTGATGTATGATGCAAATATATCATCCGAATTTCCCGTTTCGTATGTACGACTCAAAAAATATTTTAACGGATACAAAATCTTTCCGGTTTTGAGGAGAAAGTAAAAAGCACTTTTTAGCGAAGCATGTCCTAAAATCTATACGCTTGTTTTTATATTTACTCCATGAACGGAAAGTTATTTATTGTAGCAACCCCGATCGGGAATTTAGAAGACATCACTTTTCGTGCGCTGCGAGTACTTAAAGAAGTAGATCAAATATTGGCAGAAGACACTCGCACTTCGTCTGTTTTGCTCAAGCACTACAACATTAGTGCTAAGGCAGTGCCGTATCACAACTTTAATGAGCATAAAAGTATTGCTCATATAATCCGTCAATTAAAGAATGGAATGCAAATGGCTTTGATCAGTGATGCCGGAACGCCTTCCATTTCGGATCCTGGTTTTTTGTTGGTGCGCGCTTGTGTTGAAGAAAATATTCCCGTAGAATGTTTGCCGGGCGCAAGTGCTTTGATACCGGCTTCGGTAGTTTCGGGTTTCCCTTCTGATGCTTTTGTGTTTGAAGGATTTCTGCCACATAAAAAAGGTCGGCAAACGAAGTTGAAAATGATTGCACAAGAAGAGCGAACCGTTGTGTTGTATGAATCGCCACACCGTTTACTTAAAACGTTGGAGCAATTAAAAGAATTTGTAGAAGAAGACCGATGGATCTGTGTGGTGAGAGAGCTGACCAAAATTCATGAGGAAGTGCAAAGAGGAAATGTGAAAGAATTAATCGCTCATTTTAACACTCATGCACCCCGTGGAGAAATTGTTTTAATCATTGCTACTCAAAAATTTTCATTGCGCAACAATTCAAATGAATAACCTTGCTGCAAACAATGTTCGATGCTTCGGGGCAAAGCAAAACGCATATTGTCAAATGCTTTCACGCTATCGTGAAATAATAATATAGAACCATCGCGAACATTTTGTGTAACAAAATTCAAGCACTGTTCTTTTTGCACCCGAATATCAAAATCGTAACTCAGTACATCCCACATAATAATGCGATGTGTTTTTATAATGTTTTTGATTTGCGATTTTTTAATCCGACCATAAGGAGGTCTGAATAGCGAACCGGCATGTATCTTTTCGAAGGCTTCAAATTCTTCAACGTATTTCGAATCTTCTGTATTCCATCCGTTGGGGTGATGCATGCTGTGATTGCCAATCATATGACCTTCCTCGAGCATGCGATCAAACAGCGCAGGATTTTTTTGAATATTGCTACCTAAACAAAAGAAAGTAGCTTGTAGGTGAAACGATTTCAAAACATCCAATACATGTGTAGTGGCTTTTTCGTTTGGGCCATCGTCAAAGGTTAGATAAACTATTTTTTTTCCTTGCGGCATGCGCCAAACCAAGTCGTTGTAATACCACCTTACCAGTGCATGAGGTTGAACAAAATAAAAGCTCATTACATACCGCCTACATAGCGTTTCTCAAGCGCTTTAAACTTCTCGTCCATCTCGGCCGCTACTGCGTTTTGTCCGCTTACCTTTGCCATGCGTCCCAATTCTTGCAATATAGCTAGTGCGGTTCCGGCTTCTCGTTCAACCGATTTAAAATATTCGGTTCCTTTGAGCGACAAATAATATTCCATATCGTTTTCATAGATATCGGCAAGTCTTCGCGCAATGGCATTACCTTTTTCAAAAATCTTTTTATCGCTGCTGTTGCTTCTTTCAACATCGGTAGTGGTAAACAGTAGCGGATCAATACCCATTTGAGCAGCCGTATTGTGCATAGCAATGCGGTAGTACTGATCGATGATGCGCAACATAATTACATTGTACGGAACCGTTTTGTCCGGAAATGTTTCCACACAATAATCCATCACCTTCAATGCCGAATCGCGTTTGCCTTCGGCCAGCAAGGATTCGGAAAGTCGTGTAAAATTGTTTCGGAAATTCATCGCCATGTTCAAATTATTTTGATCGAGATAAATTCCATCTTTATTAATATTCCCCCACAAAAATGTATTCATCATATTCTTATACATGTTTGAAGTTTCTACACGCCCTACCTGACCATCGGGAGTTAAAGGTGTTTTAATGGGAACAAAGCGATACGCCAATCCTTCCAATTGAAAATACTCTTCAAGGTTCATATAATTTTCGCTACCAACAGTTACTGCAAAATAAATGGGACGAGTCCAATCGTTATGCGCCAGCAAATTCAAGATCATCATATCGGCTTTCATCAAATAGTTGTTTCCAATTTCCCATTCGATGGTATCGACAATTTGGTTGGCAAATTCAGGCTTAACAACTCCATTCTTTAATACTGCAGCCTTATCAATAGTTAAACTAAAACGCTTGGTCGGAAAATAATTGGTTGTCATTCCGCTGTTCATTCTCACTTTAGTTTCGGTACGATCGCTGCCAATGAACTCAACAATTTTTTTCAAATCGTAAAATCCCGGTATGTTTCGATCGTAAAACGGAACATAGTCGCGTGTGCCTTGTACATATTGTTCGTGCGTCCATGTGATTGGCAATGCATCCGAATCGTATGCCTTTCTTTTCATTTGATCGATATACCAATCGGTATTGAGTAGCGAGAGATTTACAACGCGTACATCTGTTCGAACGCCTTCTACTTCTTGTGCATACCAAAGAGGGAAGGTATCGTTATCGCCATTGGTAAACAGTATAGCGTTAGGCGCACAAGACATGAGATAATTGTAAGCAAAATCGCGCGATGTTTTTCGATATGATCGGTCGTGGTCGTCCCAACTGGCTTTAGCCATTACACCCGGCACAGCCACCAAACACAATAACGTAGCCAATACCGGAATCATGGCCGATTTGTTTTTCTTTTCCAACCAACCCACAATAGCGGCAACACCTAAACCAATCCAAATGGCAAAGGCATAAAACGAACCTACATAAGCATAATCACGCTCACGTGGCTGAATGGGCGGACCATTCAAGTACAATACAATGGCTATTCCGGTAAAGAAGAACAACATACCCACAACTGCGGCATCGTTTAAGCTGCGTTTAAAGTGAAACATCATTCCCAACAATCCTAAGATTAAGGGTAAGAAGTATAATTTGTTCATGCCCTTATTGTCGGTCATGCTTTTAGGCAATTTTTCTTGGGGTCCCAATCGAATGGCATCAATTCCTTTTATACCGCTGATCCAATTGCCTTTCAAAATTCCTCCATGGCCTTGTATATCGTTTTGCCGGCCTGCAAAATTCCACATAAAATAACGCCAATACATGTGACCCAATTGATAGTCCCACATAAATTTCAGATTCTGAGAAAAAGTTGGAGTGGCTTCTCCTTTTACTCCGGCCCATTCTTTATAGGCACTGATATGATTGGGTTGCGCACTGTACATACGGGGAAAATATGTGCTGGCTGCAGGATCGTAAATCGGCTCTATCTTTCGGCCGGTTTCTATAAATCTTTTTTTCCCTTCTGCATCGGGGCGCACGGTATAGGTCATGGCGCCTTCTTTTTGATCAATCACCCGGGCATTGTAATACTGTCCATAAAAGAGTGGGCGATCACCGTACTGCTCACGATTCAAATAGCTCAATAATGCAAATACATCTTCGGGGTTGTTTTCATCCATTGGTGGATTGGCAATTGAACGAATAACAATTTGTGCATAGGCGCTGTAGCCGATCAGGATAAAGGTAAAACACAAAATAACCGTATTCCACAAAACTTTGTTGTGCTTGTGTGTATAACGAATACCATAAACAATTAAAGCACATACAGCAATCAGGTAGAGCATAAATCCGGTCCAGGGGGCAAAGCCAAAACTGTTTACAAACATCAAATCAAACTTGCTGCCTAACCAAACAAAACCACCGATAATACCATATTGAACCGTTGCTAAGATGACTACCGATAAAGCAAATGTTTTAATAATCCCGGCACGGGTAGGTTTGTACTTTTTAAAATAATATACAAAAGCCAGGGCAGGAATACACAAGAGATTTAATAAGTGAACACCGATAGACAGGCCCATCAAAAAAGCAATGAGAATAATCCAACGGTCGGCATGACGCTCATCGGCCACCGCTTCCCATTTTAATATGGCCCAAAAAACTATGGCCGTAAAAAAGGACGACATGGCATATACCTCGCCTTCAACAGCCGAAAACCAAAACGAATCGCTAAAAGTATAGGCTAAGGCACCCACCAAACCACTGCCCATGATGGTCAATAACTGATAGGTGCTCACTGTTTCACTTTTGCCACTCACAAACTTTTTAGTGAGCGCAGTAATGGTCCAAAACAAAAACAAAATCGTAAAGGCACTGGCTAAAGCACTGAGTGCATTTACCATAATAGGAACCAACTCTACTGTATCGCCTGCAAACAAACTCACAAAACGACCCAACAACATAAACAATGGCGCTCCCGGAGGGTGCCCTACTTGCAGCTTATAGGCCGATGCAATAAACTCTCCGCAGTCCCAAAAACTGCCGGTGGGTTCAATGGTAGATAAAAATGCAAAAGCGGCTACGGCAAATGTTACCCAACCAATGATATTATTAATACGCTGATACTTCATAGCTGTATTTTTCTGTTTCTAATGATGTTCCTTTGTAAGAGGGCTAAAATACTATTTATAATACTTCTTTCTAAACCCCCAAACATAAACATATACATATATTTGCAGGGTAAATTTCATAGCCTTAGCGGCAGCAAACTTATCACTATGAGTTCTCACGAACGCGCTTTAAAAGACGATGCCAATAATGTAACCTACCAACGTTGCCACTTTGCCTATGAGTATATGCTCGACAAGGTTGAAAATAAATCGTTGCTCGATGTAGGCTGCGGCCTTGCATACGGCACTGCACTTATGGCGCAAAAAGCGAAAGAAGTGACCGGACTCGACTACGACAAACAAACCATAGAACAAAACAAACTCAGCTACCCACATCAAAAAAATCTTAGCTTTAAACAAGGGGCTGTTCCACCACTGCCTTTCGAAAAAAACAGCTTCGATATCATTACCGCATTTCAGTTTATCGAACACATTCACGAGCGCAGCGCATTTATACAAAATGCAGTAGAAGTGCTTAAGCCCGGTGGAATGATGGTGATCACTACCCCCAATGAAAAAATGTCTTTGGCGCGAAATCCCTTTCATGTGCACGAATATACTTTTGCCGAAATGCAACAAACCCTCGAACAAATACCCGGTATCCGATTTGAATTATTGGGGCTCAATGCCAATAAGAAAGTAAAAGACTATTATGAAAAAAATGGCCGCTTTGTACGAGCCATTCTTAAATGGGATGTATTGGGACTGCACAAAAAACTTCCCTCACATTTGCTCACTGCTCCTTATAATTTTGTTACCTCTGTCATGCGAAACCGACTGAAAAAACAAGTGCAAGAAAGCACCGGAATCACCACGGCCGATTTTTCATTGCAAAACACACAACTCGACCAACTCTACGATATCTACGCTATTATTCACAAACAATAAAATGAATTACCAAAGCAAAATATTATTACCTTTGCAGCCGATTTAAGCACATTTCCAACAGAGCCTCATTCGCTCTGTTTCGTGTTTAAAGCAACAAACGCTTCTTTTTTTCTTTTTATTGACCCATGGTGTAACGGTAGCACTACAGATTTTGGTTCTGTCTGTTAAGGTTCGAATCCTTATGGGTCAACAAGTTTTTTAATGCCCCTACTTATTCCCTAATTTTTTACGGAATGTTATTAGCCACCCAATACAAAGGGTGGCTTTTTTTTACAAATTACTTTATTTTCACCATCCGTTTGGTGTCTATCACTTTTCCATCGGCTATGAGCGAATAGGTGTATATGCCGCTGCTCAGATCCGATGCATATACATCCAATACCCCGGCACCGCGTTCCAGAATTTTTATTTGCTGTACAATATTGCCAGAAGAAGTAAAGAAAATGATTTTTGCTTCCACTATGTGTTCAGGTATGAAGTAGCTTATTACCGTGTGTTCTGCAAATGGATTGGGGTCGTTTTGATTGAGAATGATTCCTTGTGCATCCGAAAGTTCTATTTGCAGACGTTGCTCTGAAGGACTATTTTGATTTTGTTTAGGTATAGGATTAGGATTTGAGGCCGCTATAAGCGAATCGATTTGTAGCTGTTGTTGCTGATAACCTTTTATCAAAAATGGAATTAACTCTATATAATTTACCGATAAAAATTCATTCATAGTTTTTGTTATTACTCCATTTGAATCTGTTTGTTCAGGCTCAGCAAATTGCTTAACTAAATTTGGTAAAATGCTTTGTAATTCCTGAGCTAATAGTCCATAGTGAGTTCCGGTTGATAAATTCAGGGGACTTTTGTTACCAAAGCTTTGGGTGTATTCAAACGATTTTGGTTGCAATGCCATAAGCACCTGTTTAGAATTGGAAATAGGTTGTACATTTTGTTTTAAACTACTATCAGATAAGGTAAATGGTCTATTAAAAAAAACATCCCCATTAAAATATCCTGCTGCATTATTACATAAGGTTGGTAAGCAAGAAACTACCGGAGCCGAAGCCCTTACTCCATAATTGATGATAGTTCCACCGGAAACATTTAGGTCCGCCCCTATGTTCTGATTGGCTGGTTCTTTGGCGTTTGCGAAATAGCCAATATTTACTGCAGCCCCCCTGATTTGAGAAAAGCAACCGAAATTCCGCCTAGGGGTCTGTCCGAGTATATTTGAAACCAACTGACGTACTCCAAATCCCTGACTTCCATTTGACGTAGAAACCATACTGTACAAACCACTTGCATTGGTACCAACCGCGTGATTATCTATTCGATTAAAAGTACCAATAGCTCCTCCGCTCCATCCATTGGCCGCTGGTGTTGAGGTTATTATGGTTTGAGTAATACCTATTGATTGGTGCAGACCAGGATTGTTAATTGGGTTATTGCTTGTGAGGTTAACACCCAAACCAATATTTTCAACTACACCACTATTGTTTATGTTATCGTTAAGTGAAAGAACCGTATGTGTGTTTGCCGTGAATAAACTACTTCTAATATCCAGTTGTGCTAATGGTGCAGTAGTGCCAATGCCTACTCTTTGATCAACACCCGGATTTTGCCAAATACGAGAAACGCATAATTGATTGTTGGTATTAAAAAGTGAAATGAAATTATTCTGTTGTTGGGCACAAGCGGTCAAGGTTCCATTTGCCCCTATATCATCCGTGAGCACCACATCTCCATTTCCATCCACAGTCAATACTCTGCCATTGGAAGGAATGGATGGAGAACTGTTGTTGAGCATTCTGAATCGTAACCCACTTGTATTTGGTATCATTGAATTTATCTCTAACATATTTTGAGGGCCTAACGGATCATTGGATAATCCTATCCCTACCGGTATATTGTTACCCAATATCATGGTTTGGCTATTGGTAGCAAAAGCATTTTCACCCAGCACTACAGTACCGGATAAACCATCGCTATGACTTGCATTATATCCAAGCGTTGTATTTAGTTCTGAATTTGTAACACCACCAGCAGCATTTGATCCCAGATAGGTATTGTATGATCCTACAATAAAATCTATTGCCGATCTATTTCCTGCAAATACATTTTCTTCGCCATTGGTCATACTACTACTGCTTAAATTACCAATAGAGGTATTAAAACTTCCATCCTGCAACATAAGCCCTGCACTGCTGCCTAATAAGGTATTGAAGTTACCGGTATTGATTCGCCAACCTGATCGGTATCCATAAAAGCTATTGTTTTCTCCTGTATAGTAATTAAGCAAACCGATGCCCGATTCATAGCCTACCATGGTGTTATTGTTAGCATCAGCTTGTTCGCCAGCTCTGCGACCTATATACACATTACATCCGTTGCGTTGATTAAACAATCCGGCAGTGGTGCCAATAAACACATTAAAGGCACCATCCGTATTTTGTGCACCAGCGTTTACACCCATAAACACATTGTCATGTCCATCGGTATTGACAAGGCCGCTTTGAAAACCCACAAAAGAATTATTAAATCCACCCGCATTGCTTAGCCCTGAACCTACCCCAAGAAAAATATTTTGTGTGCCCCAGTTATGCAGCACTGTTTGCTTATTTATGCCATAGCCGGAGTTGGGTATGGCTGCATCCGGAAGTATATCAAGAATATCATTGCCGGGAAAATGGTTAATACCTATGCCGATGTGGCCGGAATTGGCATCGATAAGCATGCGTTGAATACCATTCGTCATAATAGAAAAAGGAGCATTCCAAGTACCGTCTGTTCCTATGGTTGAAGGTGCTCCAAATGGAACGTTTGCGTTACCTCCTTTTTGCCAGTTTATTTGAGCAAAGGTTGAAGCCGTGAGCAGAGACAAAGCAAGTGTGCCTGCTAATTTTAAGTTGAGATTTTTCATACGCTTATTGTTTTAAGAGTTTGTAATTAATTGATTGGGTTTTTGATTTTATGATGAGGAATAAAATGCCTTTGCTAAAAGGAGTTGTATCAATGGTTTTATTGTTGGTAGTGATGTTCTTTTCTTGGTAAAGCTGCTGCCCAAGTGCGTTATAAATAGTCAGGTCGTAAGGGGCTGTAAATGTCTGGTTAATCTGAAAGTAATCCGTTACCGGATTTGGGTAGATGTTAAAATTATCGTTTAGCTGTTCTTCCTGTATTCCGGTGTAAAGATAGTTGGCAGCATAAGAAGAATCGGTAGAAACGCAAATATCATCAAACAAATAATAACTGTTTGGATAGCTGCTGTATGTATGATGTACAGTATCTGTATTGTTATTCTCAAAGAAATTGCCAACAGAAATGTAAGTGTAAGCAGAATCAGCCACAAACGAACCAAAAATGGTTGTCCAATTGGTAGTATCGGTTATAATTGAATCAGTATAGACATGAGCAAAATTTTCTATGGGTGGAATAGTGGTTGAGTCGATATTAGTGTATGCTACCGTTGAAAAAAGTACTCCCAGCTTGTCTATAAACATTGAACTACCAATGTTTGGTGTATTCGGAACGGCAACTACTTTGAGTGAAACATAATATTTTTGACCAATGGTAAGTGGAGCAGTCAAATTACCTCCTAAAATCTCTCTATTCAAAGAGTAATTAGTTTCTTGTTCAATATAGGAAATCGCACCTGCATACGCCTGACCAGATGCCGCAATTTGTATACCTGTAAAGTTATTTGGAACAGAATAACCGTAAAATGACGAGTTAACGCATCCATTATAATAATCAGGAGAAGAACTAAAAGGCTGCCAATTTGCTGCGTGTGTAATCCAACCGTTTATTGGGCAAGAATTGGTATCTTCAAAGCTGGGGTTCACCACTAAATTAGTTTGCCCACTCACACAAAAAACCAAGCCACAGAGAAAAAGCTTAAAAAGAAGAATTGATTTTTTCATAAGCTATTGTTTTAAAAGTTTATATATGTTTTGATTGTTTTGTGAAGCGATTTTGATAAAAAGCAAGCCGTGGTTGTACGGGTTAATGTCCAGTTGAAGCTTATCGGTATTTAGGTTTTGTGCATGCACGGCAACACAATTAAATAAAGAGACAACAATTAAATTATTTCGATTTGCAAATAAAAATTTGCGGGGGGGGGGGTAATAATACATACTTCATATATAATGGGTTTAAAAGAATGTACAAAAGAAAAAAATCTGATGATGCTTAAACCGGCTTACGAAGCTATGGGTACTTGTCTATCGATCAATGACAAGTAAACATATACAAAAGAAAATGAAATTGCAAAAATATAAGTGCAAGGGATTATTGTGATGATAAAGGTTTGGTAAGTTTATGTAAATAAATCCACAAGGCAGAGCCTTGCGGTAGCGGGGCGGAGTGATCATTTGTAAAGACCTTTCGAGATAAAGCAACTGTAAAAACGAAAAAATTATCTGTCTGTGACTATTAATTTGCCTAGCGCGATGGTTTTATTTTCTTCTGTCAAGCGAAAGAAATACAGTCCGCTTGGAAGATTGTCACGATTGAAATGGATTGCCTTTCCGTTGATGTTTTTTATTTGCGCAACTGCCTGACCAAAACCGTTGTAAACCGAAAAAGTCCCACTATGTAAAATATTGTCTGTTTGTAAAACTGTCTGATAGGAAAAAGGATTTGGATATAGTAGAGAATTATTATTCACTTCATCAAGGAAATTAACACTAGTAACAAAAGTGTTATTAAAAATATAAATACTATAATTTGAAACTAAGTAGATATTGTTATTATCTGCATAAACATTACGCGCACCTGCAGAAATATTATAAAAATATCCTACCTGCACAGGCGAAGTTGGATTGCTTACATCAATCACTTGAAGTCCATTTAAGAAATCAGAAAGGTAAACATAACTGCCAACCTTGTGTAGTTCTAATCTTGGGTCATTGCCAACCGATGAATAGCTTCCGGCTAAAACAGGAGATGACGGGTTACTTACATCAATAATTATTAATCCTTGTGCTCCTGCAGCAACATAGGCATAATTTGCTGACACATAAACATCACTGCCGTTAGCAGGTAACTGATATGAACCCACTTCTACAGGTGATGCAGGATTGGTGACATCCACAATATGGAGTTTACTTGCATTGTCAGTAACATAAGCATAATTTCCAGAGACAAAGATTTCAATTGCCTGAAACCCGCCTGTGAGAGTTAAAGATCCAACTGAAACAGGTGAAGCAGGATTGCTCACATTAATAACATGGATACCTAGATTGCCAAAACACACATAAGCATAGGTTCCCGATAAAGAAATACCAGCTACTGTAGCACTGCTGATATTGAAAGAACCTATTTTGACAGGATTAGAAGGATTGCTAATATCAATGATTTTTAGGCCAGAGCTAGATCCAGTAACTAATTGTCCTCCAGTTAAATAAAGATAATTCCCAGAAACAAACAAACCAGCATAATAATGAGATGAATCATTGAACATTCCAATCTGCTGAGGCAAGGATGGATTTGTCATATCGTATACTCCAATCAAGACTCCATTTGGGGGTTCCCAATCAATTGTATAAACATAGTTTCCCGAAGAATAAACATCAACAAATGTCTGTGCCTGCCTGAATTTTCCAAGAAGAGAAGGTGAAGCAGGAATAGAAACATCAACAATATCTAAAGATTTTATTTCACCTGGGAAAGTTAGGTTGTTCAAAAAATAAGCTTGTGATCCATTAACAAAAACAGATTGCAAAGCGTAAAAATTTGAATTTACATTATAATTTCCAATTACGGATGGTGCTGATGGATTGCTGACATCCCATATATTAAATGCTCCAGAAAAATAATTATTTGAAGTATATGCATAATTACCAGAGACAAATAAGGAATTTGTAGAAAAACCAAAATTCCCATTTACACTTACCTGTACCGGAGATAATGGATTTGTTATATTCACAATTCGCAAGCTATCATTAAGCACATACGCATAATTTCCAGAAATAAAAACTGTTTCAACAGGATAACTCCAATTTAAAGAACTTACAGAAACAGGAGAAGAAGGATTACTTACATCCACAATCTGTAGTCCGCTCAATCCATAAGCTATATACACGTAATTTCCTGAAACAACAACATTACTTGCTATGTTGTTTCCTAAATCAAAAAAGCCTACTTCGAAAGGGGCAGCAGAGTTACTAATATCAAGCACCCTGAGACCTGCCGTGCCACTAGCGACATAAGCATAATTACCAGAAACAGAAACAGCGTATGCATTGCCTTGAGTATGATAAAATCCACTTTCAAAAGGTTGAAGCGGATTGCTAACATCAATTATACGTATTCCTGAATCTCCAGCCGCAACATATGCCTTCCCGCTTTGATAAGTTATCCATGTTATGTTTTGCGGAAGAATAATTTGGCTTACCGCTTTTATAGAAGAAGTATTAGAGATATCTAATATATTAAAAGCAGCTTCGCTTCCCAAATAAGCATAGTTGCCATTACCGTAAATAGCATTAAAGCGATATCCATGATGCCATTCTTTTATTAGAGTTACGTTGCTGCTTTGACAAAAAGAAACCTTAATTGAAAGCAGAAAGCAAATAGTGAAGAGTAAATTTGTTTTCATAGTATTTTGGTTTTATTGGTTGTACATAACGGCAGTCCGTCTAAAAACTACAATTATTTAAAGATAGTAATTTAATGGCATTACAAATGTATAGGTGCTATTTTAAGCGGCTTATAAAAAAACATTTTTCTGATTGCCCAAGTGAAATGAAAAAAGATCCGCTCGCATCTACACATACTCTAAAGGGGATTATAGTGTAAAATATATTCAACAAATTAATATTTAGGTTTTTAGACAGTTTGACGGTAAGTATATGGCAAGTAGGCGATTGCGTGGCACTTTCCTGTCAAGTTACACCAAAGCTGAAGCGGGCTACAACCCTTGAATTTATTACTGTCACGCCTATTTGCTATATACATTGTTGTGCGGTCGTACTTTATTCAAATATTTCCTGTACTGTCTTTGAATTCTTTAATTTTTCTAAATCCGTATATCTTGGTCCTTGTAGTGACCCTGTTTTTGCATCACCAAATCTTATCGGCCCAATCTCATGTGCAGGCGCTTTAAAATTCAACTGATATTTTCCTCCATCACCGTATGCCATCAGCTCAAGGTTCCTTTTATTACACAGCAAGTATGGTTCAATTGGTTAAATGAGAAATAACATCAATTCATTATCTTTCCAAGTATAAAAGATGCTAATATGAAAGACATCAAATTCAAAAAGCCCAGCGCCAAGCAAATGCAAGCCATGAAAAAAAACTATATGGCCAACAAAGAAATTCTTGCCGAGATAAAACCTTTTCCCGTTCGTCTAAAGTTTTATTCGGGCACTGTGCTCAGTGGCAGTTTTCACAAACAAGGATTGTATCTTTATTTTATCCCTAACTTAGATCAAGAGTTTAACGAGGAACTCGAAGGGGCCGAACAACCTGTAGAAATACGCATCAATAATCGAGAGCATTTTCTCAAGCAATTGGTATCCATCCAATATCTTCCGGTAGTATAAATCAATAATTCTTACCCCGTCCAAATACGCCCAAGGGCAAATTCATTTCGCTCTCCGATTTTAAATACAACTCACCAAACTCAATCGAAGTTTTTCCTTTCCACAGCTCTTTCATCAAATTTTCGGCTACCATAGCCGAGTAGCCCAGGGAGTAAGTATTCAGTACCAAAAAGCTTTTCTCATCCAACAACAATTTCACCTGCTCCATCATTTGCCCTATCATCTCTTCCAGTTTCCATTTCTTTCCATCGGTACCATGTCCATATGCCGGAGGGTCCAAAATAATTCCATGATACTTTTTCCCTCTCTTCACTTCTCGTTGCACATAGGTCATTGCATCTTCAATCAACCAACGTATATCTGTCAGTGCACTCAACTCCATGTTGTCGCGTGCCCAACTCACCACTTGTCGCACACTATCGAGGTGGGTAACATCGGCCCCTGCCAGGCGGGCAGCCAAAGAGGCTCCGCCTGTATAAGCAAATAAATTCAACACACGTGCTTGAGCAATACCTTCTTGTTGCAACTCCTTCACAGCTGAGTAAATATAATCCCAGTTGGATGCTTGTTCAGGAAAAATGCCCACATGCTTAAAAGCGGTCAAAGCAAGACGCATTCTAAAACCCTTCTCCGATCCTTTGGGTTTGTAATCCATCACCCAAGCCTCTGGGATCGCTTTTAGTTTTTTCCATTCACCACTCGATGCGCTGCGCGAAACAAACTCCGTATGTGCTTTGGCTCTCCACTGCTGTAAAGTCATAGCCGGTTTCCAAAGCGCTTGAGGTTCGGGACGTATAGTAATGACCGGACCAAAGCGTTCGAGTTTTAAAAAATCTCCGCAATCCAATAAAGAGTAGTCGGTAAAATTTTCCGGATAAAGTAACTGCATCGCACAAAAGTAAAAACTATTCCATGCATGGCATCAAAAACAAATAGCAAACACATTCGCACTGGCTTGCTTATCTTTGCCCTCCCAACATTATTTTTTTATTCTTATGAATATCCGCACACGTTTTGCTCCTTCGCCTACCGGTCCTTTGCACATGGGTGGAGTGCGCACTGCTTTATATGCCTATCTTTTTGCCTGCAAACATCAAGGCACTTTTATACTTCGTATCGAAGATACCGATCAAACCCGTTATGTGCCCGGTGCAGAAGAGTACATTGTACAAGCATTGCAATGGGCAGGAATAAAAATTCACGAAGGCGTTTCGGTAGGTGGCCCTCATGCTCCATACCGTCAAAGCGAGCGTGCCGAAATCTATAAGAAATATGCCATGCAGTTAATCGAGTCGGGTCATGCGTATTATGCATTCGATACCGTAGAGCAACTCGATCAAGGCGGAAAAGCAGCCGAGCAAAAAAAACAAACTTTTATGTATGGCGCAGCCACTCGCATGAGCATGAACAATAGCCTAACACTGAGCCAAGCACAGGTCGATGCCAAATTGCAGGCGGCAGAATCGTATGTCATCCGACTCAAAGTTCCCGATCAAGGTCAGATAGAGTTTAACGATCTCATTCGCGGATCACTTTCTGTTGCTTGCAATACCATTGACGATAAAGTTTTATTAAAATCCGATGGCATGCCTACCTATCATTTAGCCCACATGGTGGACGATGTGTTGATGGAAATCACTCATGTCATTCGGGGTGAAGAATGGTTGCCTTCAGCACCTGCGCATGTATTGCTTTATCGTTTTTTGGGACTTGAAAAAAACATGCCGGCCTTTGCTCATCTCCCTTTATTACTCAAACCCGATGGCAATGGTAAACTATCAAAACGCGATGGCGATCGTTTGGGCTTTCCGGTCTTTCCACTCAATTGGGTCGATCCTTCATCGGGCGAAACATCAAGCGGCTATCGCGAAAAAGGGTACTCCCCTCAAGCCTTTGTAAATATGCTGGCATTCTTAGGCTGGAATCCGGGAACAGAGAAGGAAATTTTTACCATGCAAGAACTCATCGATAGTTTTTCATTTGATCATGTACACAAAAGCGGAGCCCGTTTCGATCCCGATAAATGCCGGTGGTTTAATGCTCAATGGTTGCAACAGGAAAACGATAAAGACATTGCCAATCGCTTGCGCGATGACTTTATACAAACTTATGGTTTAACCCAAACAGATCATAAATTGAGCGATGCGTTTTTATGTAAGTTGATCGCTTTGGTTAAGCCACGTGTTGAATTTGAACAAGAAATCATACAAGCGGCACCTTATTTATTTTCTGCTCCGCAATCCTTCGATCAAAATGTAATGGAGAAGAAATGGAATGAAAACAAAAGACCTTTTTTCATTGCACTATCCCGGCAATGGAAAGATGTTTCGGGCGTTTCTGCAACGGAAGCAGAAAGCCAATTCAAACAATGCGCTGCCGATCATCAACTAAAAGCAGGAGAGGTTTTGCAATTGTTGCGTGTTTTTATCAGTGGTCAAGCTTCGGGTATCGATTTGTTTCCAATGATAGAATTGCTCAGTGCAAAAGAAAGTTCAGAACGAATAGCATTTGCGTTAACTCAATTGGCAGAAAAATAAGGAACTTATTTTTTCATATACTTCCAGTTGTGTGACTTGCCTTCTGAGATCCATTCCATAGCGGTGTCCAATCTTTTCAAACGAGTGCTTTCTGTTTTAGCTTCCGATATCCATTCGGCATATTCGCGTTTATGACTGGGACTAAAATTTTCAAACACTGCAGTAGCCTTTTTATTTTTAGCCAAAGCTTTGCTGAGTTCTTCGGGCATGTTTAATTTTTTTATACTGCGCGATTGAGTTTTTTCAATTTTTATTCCTTCCTCGTTGAGTTTCTTGGCTTGTTTTAAAAAATCGATCAGTACTTTATCGGGAGGTAGATCTTTTAACTCTTTTATACAGCCCATATTTCCCATTGCATCACCGCCTTTACTTTTTATTTCTCTCAAATATCCTTTAGGGTCGTTCAACAATTTGGCTTTCCAAAATCCAAAAACGCAATGTTTTTTAAATGCAGCCATTCCGGCCAAAAAACCTTTATATTCAAAAGCTGGCATTCCCCATTTTATGTTTTCTTCAATATCAGGAATTGCTTTATGAACCAAAGCGCGTATGTGTTGGAGAATTTCTTTAGCATAGTCGGGCGCTTTGTTTATGTAGGCGTCCACTCTTTTATCGTTGGCCATAGTGTTTATTTTTATATCAGCTTAAAGATAAATATTATTAGAGCTTTTGAAGTGAATTCATCTTCATTCATTAATGTATCTTTGCAGGCATTAGAATTTTAAGATGTCAAACGAAAGCCACCGTAATTTTTTAGAAGAGATCATTCGTCAGGATGTTGAATCGGCCAAGCATCAGGGAAGGGTGCATACGCGTTTTCCTCCCGAGCCCAATGGGTATTTGCATATCGGTCATTCGAAAGCAATCTGTATAAACTTTGGAATGGCGAAAAAATTTGGTGGCAAAACAAATCTGCGTTTTGATGATACCAACCCGGTTACCGAAGATACTGAGTATGTTGAAAGCATTAAAAAAGATATTCGTTGGTTAGGTTTCGAATGGGAGAACGAATTATATGCATCCGATTATTTTGAAACCTTATATCAATATGCAGTCAAGTTGATCAATAAAGGATTGGCCTATGTGGACGACAGCAGTGCAGAAGAGATTGCCGCAATGAAAGGCACGCCCACTGAAGCCGGTAAGAACTCACCTTACCGAGAACGAAGCATAGAAGAAAATCTAAACTTGTTTGAGCAAATGCGCAATGCAGTGTTTAAGGATGGCGAAAAAGTACTGCGTGCTAAAATTGATATGGCTTCACCCAATATGCACCTTCGTGATCCTATCATGTATCGAATAAAACATGCACATCATCATCGAACAGGCGATCAGTGGTGCATTTATCCTATGTACGATTTTGCACATGGACAAAGCGATAGCATTGAAAACATTACCCACTCCATGTGTACAATGGAATTTGAAGTGCACCGACCTCTGTACAATTGGTTTATTGAGCAGCTTGAAATTTTTCCAAGCCGGCAATATGAATTTGCTCGTTTAAACTTGTCCTATACAGTGATGAGCAAACGATTGCTATTGCAATTGGTAAATGAAAAATTAGTTCAGGGATGGGACGATCCGCGCATGCCTACTTTGAGTGGTTATAGAAGAAGAGGATACACACCTGAAAGCATTAGAAATTTTATAGATACGGTTGGAGTAGCACGAAGAGACAATGTGATTGATTTGAGTTTGTTGGAATTTTGCGTACGCGAACACTTGAACAAAATTGCAACGCGCGTGATGGTTGTGAGCGATCCTGTAAAAGTAATCATCACCAATTATCCTGAAGGACAAGTAGAAATGCTTAAAGGAGAAAACAATCCGGAGGCGGAAGACAAAGGAGGATATCGGAACATACCTTTCAGTAAAGAAATTTGGATTGAGCGGGAAGACTTTACGGAAAATCCGGGGAAGAAATATTTCAGACTCGGGCCTGGTCTTATGGTGCGATTGAAACATGCCTATATCATACGCTGTGATGATTATGTTAAGGATGAGCAAGGAAACATTACAGAAATTCATTGCACTTATTTTCCTGAGAGCAAAAGCGGAGAAGATAAAAGCGGATTGAGTGTTAAAGGAACCATGCATTTTGTGAATGTTTCAACAGCAATTCCATTACAATTGAATCTATACGATCGTTTGTTTAATCACGAAGATCCTGCAGGACAAGAAGAAGACTTCAAAACATTTATCAATCCAGACAGTTTGCAAATAAACAATAAGGCAGTCGCAGAACCTTACTTAGGCAACGCAAAAGAAGGAGAAGCTTTTCAATTTTTACGCAAAGGATATTTTACTTTAGATAGTGGAAGCGAGGGGAAACCCGCATTTAACCGAACGGTAGAGTTGAAAGATACTTGGGCAAAACAATCGAAGAAGTGATGTACGATATAAGTATCGAAGGCATTAACTGTTATGCCTATCATGGTTGTCTGCAGGAAGAAAATAGAATAGGAGGAAATTTTTCAGTCGATGTTCATTTGAATTGTGATTTAAGTACAGCAATAGAAAGTGATGAGTTGGCGCAAACGATTGATTATTGTTTTATACATGATGTTGTAAGAGAAGAAATGTCCATTACATCAAAACTTATTGAGCATGTTGCCGGAAGAATTGCAAAACGTTTGTTGAAGGAAGAAGAACGAATCGCGCAAGTAACGGTATTGGTTCATAAATACAATCCTCCGGTCAATGGTTTTATAGGTAAAGCCAGTGTACGTGTGTCGGTACAAAAGGATTGAAACCAATTGAAACATTAAAACGTAAAATAATGGCAATTAAAATTCAACTGTGTTGCTAGATTCGAAGGGATGAGAGTTGAATGCCTTATATGATTTTAGGGGTGTTGGGTTTGTGTATAAGAATAAAATCATGTAGGTTTGCCGGGCAACACATGGTCGCGTGGCCGAGTGGTTAGGCAGAGGTCTGCAAAACCTTGTACAGCAGTTCAAATCTGCTCGCGACCTCAGAAAAATCCTGCAATTTTTATTGCAGGATTTTTTATTTAAGGCCATACAAAGCAGAAATCTTTTTGGTGGTTTTATCAGAATAATCCAATTGGACATAGGTAAAATAATAGAAGTTAGGCTCAGAGATGAGTCGCTTATGCTCAATATTTTATGTGTAAAACTCTGTTAGCAAGAATGAATCAAATTAATCCTACCTTTAATGAATATTCCATTACTTAACGTCTTGTAATAAACCCCTTTCAGATGAAAAAACTTTTCAAATTTTTTCTGTTCTTTTTCTTTTCACTTGTAATCACTCAATCGGTTAATGCGACCCATATCATGGGCGGAAATCTATACTACTCCTATATCGGATTTAATCCCGGTAACGGTCAATACCAATATTCCATTACCTTAAAAATGTATCGTTATTGTGCAGCCGGATCAGCAGCACTACCTACTACAGTTGATCTTGGAGTGTATATTCAGGATTTTTTAAATCCAAACAATCCGGTAAAGAATCGTCAATCGGCTTATGTATTGACTTTGCAAGAACAAAATATCATTGATCCTCCAAACGCCAACGACTCGTGTACTTTTGTGCCTTCAGTGTGTGTGGAAGAAGGAATTTACTCCGTGTCAATTTCAGTTCCGGCATCGTTGGGAGGTTATCACCTGATCATCGATCGTTGCTGTCGAAATAATAATATTGTTAATCTCAGCAATCCCGGAAATACCGGGCAAGCGTTCTACGCATTTATTCCTCCAACAAACGTATCAAACAATTCTCCAACTTTTTCAGTTGCTCCGGTACCCTTTTTATGTACTGCCGATACCGTTACTATTTTGAATTCTGCTAACGATCCCGATGGTGACTCTTTGGTTTACTCATTTGTAACACCGTTTTGGGGCATTTCATCGAATACCAATCCGGCACCTGCTCCTCCTTTAAGCTATGTGTTTCCTATACCCCCGGTATCGTATGCACCTACATATACACAAGCACAACCCTTTGGGCCGGGAGGTTATGCTGCAGTGAATCCTCAAACAGGACTTACTTCATATTTAAGTCCCAATACAGGTTTCTATGTTGTTGCAGTTGAGATTCAAGAATACAGAAATGGTGTTCTGATAGGAATTACCCGAAGAGATCTTCAGCTTATATTTATTACTTGTCCCGCTAATCCGGCACCGAATCTATCGGCAGTTGGTGGAAGTGGGCAAACCACCTATACTATTTTTGAAGGCCAAACTTTGTGTTTTCCGATCACCTTTACCGATCCTAACGGTGATAGTCTTTATGTGAATTATAGTGGAAATATTTTCGACAGCACGATTGTAAATCCTGCTGCAATGATTATACCGAATCCTATTCAAGGTGATTCAACAGTAACGGGTCAATTTTGTTGGACTACTTCCTGTAATCAAGGACAAACAACTCCTTATACTTTCAGCATTAGTGCGATTGATAATGGATGTCCGGCAAAGACAACCAATGTGGTTTACACCATCAATGTAGTGCCTTTTGTTACAGCCGCCATTCAGGGAACCGATACCATTTGTGCCAATCAGTTGAGCAATAATACCTACACTATAGCTGGTCCACCCGGTGCTACCTATAATTGGACGGTTACCAACGGAACACAAGTGAGTGGTGGTACAAGTTCAACCATTACGGTCAATTGGACCGGGGCCAATCCTGCAACACTTACAGCCTCGGGAACCAGTGCACAAGGTTGTCCCGGGGGAACGGTGAACAAAACCGTTTTCTTTCAAGCAGTGCCAACATCTAATGCAGGTACAGATGTTACCTTTTGTTCGGGAGCAAATGCCAATTTGGGAACCGGATCAACTGCCGGATACACTTATAGCTGGTCTCCTCCTTTAGGGTTGAATAATTCGTCAATAAGCAATCCTAATGTTACATTAACTAATGGCGGATCTAATCCTGTGGTAACGCCATACATTGTGACTACTAGTAATAATGGATGTTCTAGTCGTGATACGACATTGGTTACAGTGAATCCATTGCCGGTTGCCAATGCGGGTACCAACCAATCTCTGTGTAATGGCACAACAAGCGTTAGCATTGGAACCACTCCGGTTGCAGGCAATACCTATTCGTGGTCACCCATTGGTGGATTAAGCAATCCGAACATTGCAAACCCAACCATTACCTACAACAATACCAGTTCAGACCCCGATACCATTATATACACCGTTACCGTTACCAATGCTTTTGGTTGTACGGCAAGTGCATCGGTACAAGTAATTGTTCGGCCTGTTCCTGTTGCTTTGGCTGGAACAGATCAAATCTATTGTTCTGGGCAAAGTGCGGTTATTGGTGCTCCTTCAGTTCCAGGCTACACGTATGCATGGAGTCCTCCCAATGGTTTAAGCAGTACTTCTACAAGCATGCCAACCGTTAGTTTAACCAATGTGGGAACTACGAATGTAACATTCAATTATGTACTTACCACTACATGGTTTGGATGTACGGCCAACGATACCGTGGCCGTAACCATAAAACCATTACCGATTGCAGATGCAGGAGCAAACCAATCGGTTTGTTCGGGAGATACTGTTCAATTGGGTACTTCAACTACTGCCGGTTATACATATAATTGGTCTCCACCAGGTGGTTTAAGCAATACAACCATATCGAATCCTACAGTGATTGTAAATAATCCAGGACCTGGACAATCTACATTAAGTTATACCGTAACAGCAACATTAAACGGCTGTACACGAAACGATTCGGTGGTAATCACCATAAATCCCTTGCCTAATGTTGCTGCTTCTGCATCGCAACCAACCATTTGTTCCGGATTTCCAACCACCTTAAGTGCAAGTGGAGCAAATTCATACAACTGGGCTACCTTAAGTAATCCGGGAGTGAGCATTGGAACTGGATCGAGTATTACGGTTTCACCTTCGTCAACCACTTCGTATATCGTTACCGGATCGAGCAGCAGTAATTGTATAGATAAAGATACTATTACGGTTACCGTCAACCCATTACCAATAGTAACGGCCTCTGCGCCCAATGATACCATTTGTGTTGGCGATACAATTAATTTATCAGCAAATGGAGCAAGCCTTTACAGTTGGGCTTTGTTGTCAAGTCCAGGAACCCCGGTGGGCAGCGGCTCATCTTTACAAATATCTCCCGTCACAAACACATCGTATATCGTTACAGGTACTGATGGAAATGGTTGTGTTAATCGCGATACCATCGCTATAGTAGTAAACCCTGCGCCAACAGCCAACAGCATTTTAGGAACGCTTTCGGTTTGTCCCGGAGTGCAAGGTGTTTCGTATTGGGTGCCTTCGCCCGGTGCAGGATCATTATTTAATTGGGGAGTATTGAATGGAAATATTGCTTTTGGTCAGGGAACAGATACCGTTTGGATCAATTGGGATTCATTAGGACAGGGCTTGGTATATGTGATAGAAACAAACCAATACGGATGTACCGGTGATACCATTTGGCAACCGGTTAACATAAACATCATATTAACACCTGCAATGCCAACGGGAATTTCGAGTTTATGTGCCAATCAAGCGAGTAATATAATTTATACCACTAATAATACTCCACAATCTACCTACAATTGGAACATACAGGGCGGTACTATTATAAGCGGAAATGGAAGCAATACTGTAACCGTGAATTGGAATTTGACGGGTCCGGCAATAGGATATTTATGGTATGAAGAATTGAGTATTACCACCGACACCATTTGTTTTGGTGTGTCCGATACGCTTGCAATTACCATTAATCCGGCACCAACCACTTCTGCCATAACAGGACCGCCACAAGTTTGCGTATTTGATTCAACCGCACAATTGTCGGTAAGTAATACCAGTGGTTCGAGCTATAATTGGAGCGTAAGTCCGGGTAATATTTTAAGTGGTTCGGGAAGTAATGCTATCACAGCAGTTTGGAATTCATCCTCGGTATATACTGCTTATGTAATAGAAACCAATAGTTTTGGTTGTGTAGGAGATACGGTGTTTACCAGCATAATTGTAAATCCATTACCTGCGGCATCAGCCGGGAACGACACTTCGTTTTGCGATGGAAATAATGTTCAGCTACAAGCTGGTGGAGGCGTGTTGTATCAATGGTCTCCTCCTCAAGGACTCAATAATGTTAATATTGGAAACCCGATTGCTAACCCTTCAGCCACTACAACTTATACTGTTTTGGTTACGGATAACAATGGTTGCAGCAATACCGATTCGGTTATTGTTACTGTTAACCCATTGCCACCGGCCGATGCAGGTGCCGATTCAGGAGTTTGTTTAGGCAGTTCCATTACTTTACAAGCGAGCGGTGGTGTTACCTATTCTTGGACTCCGATAGCAAGTTTAGATAATGCAAATATTCCAAATCCGGTAGCAACTCCAAGTGTTACAACAACCTACACGGTATTGGTAACCGATGCAAAT
>Ga0116144_10000264_pt1 | contig 71153 bp, 56 predicted proteins | sample AD_UKC035_MetaG_FD_89746 | JGI IMG/M metagenome (GOLD analysis project Ga0116144, IMG submission 89746) | Active sludge microbial communities of municipal wastewater-treating anaerobic digesters from USA - AD_UKC035_MetaG | ecosystem: Engineered > Bioreactor > Anaerobic > Digestate | place: USA...
ATTGGTATCAAATTGAAGCCATGCTTTGGTTGATGTTACATTGGTATCAAATAATGCAACATCATATCCTATAAGCCAGTTATGGTTTCTTCCTTGGCTAAATGCTGAAAGAGAAATGCAGAGAAAAAAAATGGTAGTGCAACAAGTTTTCATAGCTCTTTGTCATGCACTAAGATAGTGAAGAGTAGGCTGAGAAAGAAATTTACTTAACAAAAAGCTAAGGCCTCAGCAGCACCAGCTTTTCTGCTTTAGTAAATCCATCACTTGTTAGCACTGCATGATACATGCCATTGCTCAAAAAACTAAAATCAAAATGTTGAAGCGTACTCCAGGGTGGGAGTATGTAAGTGAAAACTTTTTTTCCCGTTACATCATACAGCTCAAACATACCGCTTTTGTTTTGGGGCAAGAGGTAAATAATTTTTACAGCACCGCTGCTGGGGTTAGGCGAGAGCGAAAATTTAAAATCGTGTTTGCCCGTTTCATTTACACCCACAACAAAGCAGGGCCCGCAAGTAGTATCGCAGCCGAGGTAGTAGTTGGGGTGGTTTAAACCTTGTCTTATGGTGTAACATGGCAATCGTAAAGCATGCTGCTTAACATCGCAAGCTACTCCCGCACTGTCAGGTGAATTTATGTAGGTTAAGTCAATCGTATATTGGCTTGAAGTAATATAAATCTTACCATTTGCTGCTCGATACATCAGCCAGAAATCAGTGCAAGTAGCCGAAAACGGATAACAATACCCATCATAAATTGCTATAAGTGTATCAGTAGCTGCAATATCGGGCGCATCGGTGTCTAGCTGAAATATATGCTGAAAAGCTGAATAATAAAGGTAGCGGGAATTGGGTGAGAAGGATAAGCCAAAACCGGCATAATTTTGTTTATGAATATACCCAATAGAATCTAATATACCATTGCAGCGGTTAAATGAAAAAACACGAACATCCATAGCGAAGGGGTTAAGCCTGCCGCTTGTAAAAGCGAATTTGGTTCCTTCTGGAGAGAAACAGGGTTGGCCTGCATTTCCGAAGTAGGGCAAGGGCATATTAACTGTTTGAGTAGTTACGCTGGCAATGCCTGCCGGTGTAACTAAAACTTTGTAAATGACATTGCTGCTATCTTTTAATGCAAGCACCCACCAGTCGCGTCCATTGGCATGTTTGCAGGCAGCTATTCCATAACTCAAAGTATCAGTAAACGCAATTAAGTTCTTTTGACCCGGTATAACTCCGCCATTGCCACTATTCAAAGTACGATCTATAACGGTATAAAATAATTCGGAACTTTCTCCGTTAGGCATATTAAAATTTCCCACCTGATGAAATAAAATAAATTTAGTTGAATCGCCAGGAAAAGGAATAAATAAAGCCCCATTAGAAATGGGAATAGCGGATGTATTAGTACAGTATGAATTGGCATACGAACCCGGGTTAAGACCGCTACCGTTTTGCATGGTATTGCCCGTTGCATCCATTATCCAACAACCGTTTGTGGCTGCTATTAAGTTACCGTTTTCATCGCTTATATTTGCCTGCGTTCCTCTGAATGGCATTTGTCTTATTTCGCCAATTGTATCTGCATTTACTCCATCAAACAATATTCTTGCTTTGGGTGATGTTGTGTTTGTGTCTAATAATACCTGATTTCCAATGAACCAAATGTGATTATAACCCTGGCTAAAAGCGTAATCAACAGAGAATAAGCAAATCATTATTGCACAAAGCGTTCTCATAATTTATTTAACTATTACCAATTTGCGATGATTAACCAGCTTATCTTCTTTAAGATAAGCTACTGCATAAATACCGGGTGCTAAATCTTCTAGGCTTAATGAATGTGCGGGTACTTTGCAATTAATTTCAAATGACCTGATGATTTGAAATACGCTGCTTATTATAAATATTGAGCATTTTGAATCATCCGATGGAACAATATCTATTTCTAGATTACCACTTGTCGGATTCGGTCTTATCCGAAAATATTCACTATCTATGGATTGACTTGCTGATGTGTTATTTCGGTAAATCCCCTGTTGCAGGCAAGCAGCATCGTCATCGTATTCCAAAGTATCATTCATATATTCAAGCATAGCCCTCATTTGGTACACCGCTTTACCACCGCGGAAAGGGCACTGTTGAGCAATTGCTCTTATGTTATTCAGGTATTGAACAAGCGTATCCGTTCCAAGCTTTTTATGCATGTATATTATTTCATTGGCGGCTTTCTCGTTTTGTTCGGGAAATTCAACTGGCGCAACAGTTGTATTGACAATTATAGCTGTATCTTCCCGTGCGCCCTCAATGGCTTTAATCTGGCTGCTGATGTTAATTGCAGTTTGATTCATTACATTAAGCGCCAGAACTATTGCTTCTCTCTGAGCAACATAATTACTTAGCGGATTAACGGCATTTATACTGTCAATCATAAACAAGCTGTCGGTTTTGAGCCGGATAAGACTGTCGGCAGCAGCCAATGTATTTCTCAAATAGGCGGTAGAGGCATCGGGTGTAAATTTTTCTTTAACCGTATATAATTTTCCGATGGCAGCATTTTCATTTGCCGCATAAAAACTGGTATAAACCGTATCACTGTTCAGCAGAGAATCATCACGAATCAATGCTTCAAACAAATACTGCTCCGCCATGTTTTTGCTCTCAGGCTTATAGTCAACCGTTTCAATATTTCCTTCGGCAATCATCCGTTTCAAATCGTTATCACCCCCTCCTGCAATGGCGGTATTACATATTTGAGATGAACCACAACTAAATGGTATTCCTAGTGGATCGAGATCATACCAATTTACAGGTGCAGTTCCACCATTTCCTACTGAAATATTATAAGGCGGTACGATGGGATGCAGCGTAGTGCCGGGAGAGGTATTCACTTCAAATTGTGAGTTTTGCAATCCTTGAATAGTTATATTCAAATTATTCGCTCCAAAAGGTCCCTGCACATTTATCCATTGGTTGCCGTGCTGTTCTTGTACACCTATAAGCCCTACATTATTGATACGCAGCCCCTCCCAGTTGTTCTGCATGGTATTTCCCCGCATATTGGTACCGGCACAGTTGCCGCCAAAGCGCATGCCTATACCGGTTTGATCAACACTATTGCATTGCAAATGGGTATTGTTGCTTATGTCTATGGTGATGCCGCGCAGCAGGGTATCGTTGCTGTTGTAGCCCAGCACCTGGTTGCAACTGATCAGTGTACTGTCGCAGCCTTCGCTGATAATGCCGTTGCGTGTAAGCGCTGCACTTCCTTGCTGCATTTCTATATTGTTGTACGTGCATTGTGCTTCTTGCACGTTGCGCAGCAGTATGCCGTTTTGTCCCGGATTCAGCAACACACTATTGCCGCTTATTTCTAAAGCCTGCACTTGTAGCAGCAACTCTTCGCATACGATGCCCTGCGCATATATTTGTTGGGTTTCTATACTATTGCTGCCAATGTTCATGGTTGAGGCTCCGGCATTGTTGATAAAATGTATGCCTGTGCCGCGCCCCAGTAGTGATATATCGTTGTTGTAAACGATCATCTTTTGTTGCATGCTGTTGTTTTTTGATAGTATTCCATCGCGCAGCATATTATTAAAGTTTGCATTGTAAACATACAAATCGCCAAACTCATTGTAAACTCCTCTTTGGCTATGGCTTATGTTTACTCCGGGGCTTTGTGCAAAGATATTAAGATAGGCGCTCACACTGCAAGTGTCGCTACGGCCGCGGCTCACTATGGCGCTTCCGCCCCAGTCATCGTGGTAGCTCAGGTCGCTGATGATGCTGTCCATCGTTACTTCATTCATTTCAATATGGCTGCGTATGCCTTGTATGCCGCAATGCAGGTTTTTAAAATAATTGCCTCCACCCAAACTCAGCAGCACATCGTGCAAATACAAGCCGGCACGGGTTTTTTGTCCATGCAGGGCTTGATTTAGGTAGGCGTCTTTCAACTGGTTTTGATCCATCAAAAAATCGCTATCGCTTATGTCGAGCGCTATGTTTTGATAGCCGCAATCGATATCGGCTTCGCTATAAATGCCATAGAGGCAATTGATGAAGGAACAATTATTGGTGCTCACTTGTGTTTCGTCTTCGAGATATACTCCATACTCGGCATCGCGCACCACACACTCGCCCAGTACATTTACCGCGCTGCCTTCTCGTGCTCGTATGCCTTGCCACATTTGCGAGCAGCTCATCAGTTGCGAGCCTTGGTCTAAAGTAAAGGTATAACCACTCATCACTACTATTTGCGCGGCAGGCGCCATATAGCCTATGCTGTTGTTGATGGTAAAATCAACGTCAACATAAAACTCTCCTTCCAAATAAAAAGTAGTATTGTCTAAAGTGCTGTTGCCTTGTGTAGTAATATAATCCGAAGCCAAACTCTGATCGGGAATGATGATGGAGGCGAGGTTTTTGAATTTGCTATCATGCTCCTGTGCCACAATAGGAAAATAAATAGAGCAAAATAAAATAAAAGCACTAACTTTTTTCATAAACAATATAGCACTACTAAGGTAGTGAAGTGGCAGATGAGAAAGAAATTTACATAACAAAAAGCCTCAAGGCCTCAGCAGCACCAGCTTTTCTGCTTTAGTAAATCCATCACTTGTTATGACTGCATGATACATGCCATTGCTCAAAAAACTCAAAACTAAACGTTGTTGCTTAACACATTAAGACAATTACTCGAAAGAAATGCAGCAAGCCCACAAACACCCACAGGTTATACAGGTACGATTCTGTTATCATTTATCCCCTCTTATGCTTTAAGCATATGAATCCAATCATTGACAATTATTCAAACGCAGGATTAGTTGTTAGAGCAAAATGATTATATTAGATGTATGAAAAAGATTTATAGCATTCTGATATGCCTGTTGATTTTATCTTCATGCAAAAAAGAAGAGCAAAAGAATCCATCCAATAACCATCCGGTCAACACCTATAGTTTAGTGCTTAACATGAATCATTTTTTTGGGAATGATCCTTTGCAATTAAACGCTGCTCCATATATAAATGCACATAATGATACCCTTACTGTTTCTGTTTTTAGATATTATCTGAGTAATTTCTATTTACAAAAATCGGATAACAGCTGGAAGAAAATGCCGGATCAATATGTATTGCTGGATCAATCGGATCCTGACAGCAAAATATTTTCTTTGGATGCCGTTCCCGAAGGATCGTATAAAGCCTTGCGTTTTATGTTAGGTGTAGATAGTTTACGAAATGTAAGTGGCGCACAAAATGGTGCACTTGACCCTGCGAATAATATGTTTTGGGATTGGAATTCAGGATACATTTTCATTAAGCTTGAAGGATTGAGCAATCAATCGCCTGTAGGAAATTATTTATACCATTTGGGTGGCTTTAGTGGTAATAATAATATTATAAAGTACATGGATATTCCATTTGGACAAACGCTGAATGTCAATGCATCTGCATCTGCTCAATTGTTTTTGCATGCCGATGTGGCTGAAATTTTTAAAAATCCATCTCCAATCGACCTTTCACTTATTCATCATGTAACAGGAGGAAACGATATGAAAACACTGGCCAACAATTATATGGATATGTTTGTACTGGATAGTATAAAAAACTAATGATCTTTCTTCTCAAGGCTATTAAAGAAACACTATGGGATTAAAACTTTCATATTCCCTTTATGATCTATCATTCAAACATCCGTTTAGAATTGCCCATGTAACGCGCAGCCATACTCCATCTGTATTTATAAAACTTGAATATGAAAATCACTGTGGATATGGTGAAGCTACCTTACCGCCTTATGTTGAAGAGGGTAGGGAAAGCGTTGTGTTGTTTTTAAATAAGTTGGTATTACCCAAACAAATTGACCTGAGTCATCCCTTCTCTTTTCTATTATACTTACATTCTATTGAAGGAAACTATTTTGCAAAAGCAGCTATTGACATGGCCTTTCATGATTTATGGGGAAAGTTAATGGATCGACCGGTTTATGAATTGTTCGACCTCGATCAAAACAATACACCACTATGCACATATACTTTAGGAATGGGCAATGAATCGGAACTGATTGAAAAACTGAATGATGCCGACAAATTTGATGTAATAAAAGTTAAACTGGGCGGAACGAATGATAGAGAGATGATTGCATGCATTCAAAAGCACAGCAACAAATCTATTTGTGTTGATGTGAATCAGGGTTGGAAAGATAAAGAACAAGCTATAGAAATGATGGAGTGGTTGGCACTGAAAAAAATTCTGTTTGTAGAGCAGCCATTGCCAAAAGAAAACTGGGAAGATATGATATGGCTTAAAGAAAGAAGTGCTTTACCGCTGTATGCTGATGAAAGTGTACAGGGCATGAGCGACTTGAAGAAATGCTCTAAAGTATTTGATGGTGTAAATATAAAATTAATGAAATGCGGAGGCTTATTTAAAGCAAAGCAGATGATTGAATTTGCCAATCAGAATAAACTTTCCGTATTGATGGGTTGTATGTCTGAAAGCAGTTGTGGCGTTAGCGCAGCAGCTCAACTTACGCCCTTATGTCAGTGGGCTGATTTAGATGGACCTTTACTGATTAATAACGACCCATTTCAAGGCATTGAGTACGGTGAGAAAGGAAAAATAAAACTTAAAGCAGAAAATGGAATTGGAGTGAGGATTAAAGACAAAGGAATGTTTAACTAAGCAAAAGTTGAAGCATATGTACATCGTGGTATCGCCCAAACTTTTTTCCAACCTCTTTTAAGGTTCCTACTCTACTAAAGCCGGCTTGTGTATGAATATGAATGCTGGCATCGTTTCCTTCTGTAATTCGGGCCAATAGGCAATGCAGTCCATTTTGTTTAGCGCGCATGATCAAGTCTTCCAACATCAATTTTCCTAAACCCTTAGCTCTGTGCTCATGATGTATATAAATCGAAACTTCTGCAGTACTGTCATACGCACATCGATCGCTCCATTTAGAAAGTGAAGCCCAACCCATAATGGTGTTTTCTTGTTCGTAAACGCTAACCGGAAATTGTTCCGAATGATTGTTGAACCACAGCTCTTGCTGTTCGACTGACTTTACATCTGTATCGAATGTGGCATTGCTATTCAATATAGATTCGTTATAAATTTCCGTGATGGATTTTAGATCTGTCGTTTTGGCCAATCGAATCATAAAGAATAATTGAAATCAAAAATAAACTATTGTACTGCAACAACTAAATTCCCAATACCTCACAAGCCTTTTCTGCAGCAATTTGTTCTGCCTTTTTCTTGCTAAAATCCTTTCCCTCTGCTATTAATTTATCATCAAGCAATAATGTAACATGAAACAATTTGTCAGAATCTGTTTCATCTGAACAATCAAACTGAATCTGTGCTTTTTCGCGCTGTGCCCAATTCAATATTTTACTTTTAAAGTTAAGTTCTGTCTTTTCCAGCTCATCGAAATCTACATATAAATGTATGATTCGTTTTTGCACAAATTTTGAAGCCATTGCAAAGCCTTTGTCTTTGTATACAGCCCCTATCAATGCCTCCAACGCGTCACCATAAACCGAACGACTCATAGGTTCGCCATTGCTTTGTTGCATCATCTGATCGATTCCAATTTTCATAGCAATCAATTTTAAATGATCGCGACTGACGATTCGTGCTCTCATTTCAGTTAGAAAACCTTCATCACGATATGGAAATTTTTTAAAGAGCTCGTCCGCAACTACAGCTCCGAGTATGGCATCACCCAAATACTCCAATCGCTCGTTGCTCATTCGAAATCCGTTTTCGTGTTCAATGGCATTGGCACGGTGTACAAAAGCAAGCTTGTATAAGGAAACTTTGCCCGGAGTAAACCCAATTACATTTTTGAGTTTACGAATGAAGTCTTTGTCGTTAGAAAATAAGTGTTTGAGCTGTGTAATTGAAACCAAAAGCAAGGCTTAAATTTTCTTAAAGATAACAGAAGCATTGTGTCCGCCAAAACCAAAAGTATTGCTCAATGCAGCATTCACCACTCTTTTTTGTGCTTTGTTAAACGTAAAATTAAGTCGCTTATCAAAGGCAGGATCATCATTAAAATGGTTGATGGTAGGAGAAACGATATCCTCTTTTACCGACATGATGCAGGCAATTGATTCAATGGCTCCAGCAGCACCCAACAAATGTCCGGTCATTGACTTAGAGGAACTAATATTAAGGTTATATGCGTGTTCACCAAATACTTGTTCAATGGCTTTGGTCTCAGCAATATCTCCCAATGGAGTAGAAGTACCGTGCACATTGATATAATCTATCTCTTCTGCTTTCATCCCGGCATCTCTCAATGCTTCACGCATAACATTCAATGCACCCAATCCTTCGGGATGAGGAGCAGTGATGTGATGTGCATCGGCTGTCATTCCACCGCCAACCACTTCAGCATAAATTTTTGCACCTCTTTTTTTTGCGTGTTCGTATTCTTCGAGTATAATACAGGCGGTTCCTTCACCTAAAACAAATCCATCGCGCTCATGATCAAAAGGACGAGAGGCAGTGGTTGGATCATCGTTTCTGAGTGATAGGGCTTGTAATGCATTAAAACCACCAACTCCTGCTTCGTTTACTGCTGCTTCAGATCCTCCGGTAACGATAATGTCAGCCTTACCAAGTCTGATATAATTAAAGGAGTCGATCATAGCATGGGTGCTACTGGCACAAGCTGAAACGGTGGTATAATTTGGACCTCTATATCCATATTGAATACTGATATGCCCTGAAGCTATATCGGCTATCATTTTTGGAATAAAGAATGGATTGAATCGAGGTGTGCCGTCTCCTTTGGCAAATGCTGCACATTCATCGTAAAATGTTTTAAGTCCTCCAATTCCTGATCCCCAAATAACACCTACCCTATCGGGATCAATGGCATTATTGTTCAGCATACCTGCATCTTCAATCGCTTCTTTAGAGGAACCCATTGCAAACTGTGCAAACAAATCGAGTTTACGAGCTTCTTTGCGTTCTAAAATGCTAAGTGGATCAAACCCTTTCACTTCACATGCAAATCGGGTTTTAAACTTAGAGGCATCAAAACGGGTTATAAGGGCTGCACCGCTAACTCCGTTTACTAAATTATTCCAATAATCTGTAACGTTATTACCCAAAGGAGTGATGGCTCCGAGCCCAGTAACTACTACTCTTTTAAGTTGCATGTGTTGAACTTCTATTAAAATTAGGAGTGACCAATATAGCTAAAAAAACAAGACTGCCCGGATGAACAGGCCAGGCAGTCTTGCATATTTTTTTAAATTGAATTACTTGGCGTTGGCCTGAATATAATCAACGGCCTGTCCAACAGTGCTGATCTTCTCAGCCTGATCATCAGGAATAGCAATATTGAATTCTTTTTCGAATTCCATTATTAATTCAACGGTGTCAAGCGAGTCGGCACCCAAATCATTTGTGAAACTAGCTTCGTTGTTAACTTCAGATTCTTCTACTCCCAGCTTATCTACGATGATAGCTTTTACGCGAGCTGCAATGTCAGACATATTATGTTATTTTTAGGTTAGTAATATGGCGCAAAAATAAAAAATTAAAATTCATTGTAGCAATATTTTATAAGTATGTAACTAATTGTTTTTCAATATAAAGTATAAATATTGCGCTTTTGAGTGTATTTTTGCAGGGCATGAAAAAGATTGCAATACTGGCCAGCGGCAATGGAAGCAATGCTGAAAATTTGATCAAATTTTTCAAAAACAGCGATTGCGCTCAGGTTTCCTATGTTATTTGCAATAAAAAAGAGGCGGGAATCTATGATCGATGTAAAAACTTGAACATTCCGTGCCATTACTTTACAAACCAATCATTTGATACCGGTGAAGTACAAAAATTTATGATCAATGAAAAAACAGACCTTATTGTTTTGGCTGGTTTTTTACATTTAATACCTAAAGCCATGGTGCAGCATTTTCAGGGTAAAATGGTAAACATTCATCCTTCTTTACTGCCTGCCTTTGGAGGAAAAGGCATGTATGGTATGAAAGTCCATCAAGCGGTTATAGCATCAGGCGCAACAGAAAGTGGTATCACCATTCACCTGGTTAATGAAAATTTTGATGAAGGAGAGATTTTATTTAGAGCGCATGTGAGCATTGAAGCTGGTGACGATGCTGTTAAACTTCAGTCGAATATTGCCAAACTAGAAATGCAATATTATCCGGAGATTGTAGAAAAACTATGTCGGCAACTCTCTTGAGAAAAATCCTGAATCAGCGCCAGGCAATTTTCATCCGTTCAAAAGTTCCGTCACTCATCACTTCAAGAGCTTTGTGGAATGGTGGGCTCAGTTCATTCATTACTTCAAAATAAACATCATTGCCAAATAAGTTTCTTCCAATCAATGCTTTTAATTGGGTGCGTATGAAAGTTTCGCTACGTGCGAATTCTGTATCGTTAAATTCAACTTTTTCTTTCTCTGCATTGGCTTTAAACTTTGCCATTAGCACATCATCAAACGTAAACTCTTTTACAAAACGATCCTGATTTATAAACCGAGCATTGAGTTCCTTACGGTTTTCATCCACATAATTTAAAGCAAAGTCAAAAGTTACCGCTTTGCGAATAAGATCTCTTAAGTAGCGGGTATCGAACATGGTATCGAGTGGAACAAAAATATCGGGCATTATTCCTCCACCCCCATAAACAGTGCGCTTATTGTTAGTGCTGTATTTTAATGATGCATCAAAACGTATGCTGTCTGCAGAAAACAGTTCTCCTTGCTTACTTCTGTTAATGAGGTCCAAATCGTAATCGTCTTCCTGACCCGGTTCATAGGGTTTTTGAATGCTTCTTCCTGATGGGGTATAATAGCGTGCTATGGTTAATCGTACCGCACTGCCATCGGGCAATGAAAATGGTTTTTGTACCAATCCTTTTCCAAACGATCTTCTACCAATAACAATTCCTCTGTCCCAATCTTGTACAGCACCGGAAACAATTTCACTTGCTGATGCAGAGGTTTCGTCTATTAGAATAGCCAACTTTCCACTTTCAAATCCTCCACTTGAGGTAGAGAAATTTTCCTGTCGAGCACTACTGCGTCCCATGGTATAAACCACTAATTTATCATCGCTTAAAAATTCATCGGCTAATTCTATGGCTCTGTTCAGGTAGCCACCTCCATTGCCTTGCAGATCAAGAATCAGGTTTTGCATTCCTTTCTGTTTCAGCTCAGACAATGCTTTCTTAAACTCTTCAACAGTACTATCGGCAAAGCGGCTGATTTTTATATAACCTGTAGTTGGCGTGGGCATATAAGATGCATCTACTGAGAAAAGTGGAATTTTATCTCTGGTGATGACAAACTCCAAGGGCTCTTTTTCACTTCTTCGTTTAATATGAACCGTTACTTTGGTTCCTTTGGGTCCTCTTAACTTTTTGACTACATCGTTATTCTTTATTCCAATTCCACCTACATTCTCATTGTCAATGGTGGTAATCCGATCGCCCGCTCGCAATCCTAACTTTTCAGAAGGGCCTCCCGGTATGGTATTGTTCACTACAATCGTGTCGTTCAAAATATTGAACTGTATTCCTATCCCTTCAAAATTCCCAACCAAAGGTTCATTGACTTCTTTTAAATCTTCGGCCGGTATATAGGTGGAATGTGGATCTAAGTCTTTTAATATTGCCTTTATGGCATCTTCCGCTATTTGATGCTTATTAACGGTATCTACATAAGCATAGTCGATCATTTGCAACAATGCCTCAATATTTTGATACGGATTAGTCTGCGCCTTTAGTTGAACGGAAGAGACTAAAAAAGATAAAACCAGAATTCGCTTTAACATTGGCAATTTAATTAAGGTGCTTATTAATGAGAGTAAGATAGAAGCAATATGTAGGTTAACGCAATACGTTTATCACTTATTACTTACACTGTAATGTTAACACTCTACATGAGCCTGCAGTTCGAACCGCTTGGTAAAAAAACAAATCGCTTAATGTGCGTCTGATGCGGCCATAGAACCAAGATCGCGATCAAACAAATACAAGCCACTCTTATCGTTTCCAATAAGTTTCAGTTTATCCAAAATGTTTCTTGCTAAACGCTCTTCTTCAATTTGTTCGGCCACATACCATTGAAGAAAATTATGCGTGGTATAATCTTTTTCTTTTAATGTTTCTTCAACCAATTTGTTGATCTCAGCACTCACCATTACTTCGTGCTTTAACAACTGTTCAAATAATTGATTAACACTCTTATATTCGAGGGTGGGTGATTTTAATGCAGGAACTTGAGCATGTCCACCTCTTTCATTAATAAACCCAAACAGTTTTAACATGTGCATTCTTTCTTCGTCAGAATGTTTGTAAAGAAATTGAGGGATCCCGCTGAATCCTTTTACTTCAGCCCATGAAGCCATGGCTAAATAATGTTGCGAAGCCATTGCTTCTAATTCAATCTGTCTGTTCAACAGTTTTTCTATCTTTTTTGAAATCATTTGATTATTTATTTAAGTTTTTAGAACAATTTTTATGACACAAAGTTACAATTTAACACAATAATTTATGGTGACAAGTATCACAAAGAGTAAATTTGTCAGCCTTCATCCATAAGGCATATTATTTGACAAGTTCAAACTAAATCTAACAAATTATGACAACACAAAGTGGAAAAATCAATGTACACACGGAGAATATATTTCCCATTATTAAAAAGTTTCTTTATTCAGATCACGAAATATTTTTACGCGAATTGGTGAGCAATGCGGTTGATGCCAGTCGGAAAATGGATATCATTTCGAGAAGCGGAGATTTTAAAGGAGAGCGAGGAAACAATGGAATTCAAATCTCCTTGAATAAAGAAAACAAAACTTTAACGATCAGTGATCATGGTTTAGGAATGACGGCTGATGAAGTTGAAAAATATATCAACCAAATAGCCTTTTCTTCTGCAGAAGATTTTGTAGAAAAGTATAAAAATGAAAGCGAGGGCAATCCCGTTATCGGTCACTTTGGACTAGGGTTCTACTCGGCATTTATGGTGGCTGATAAAGTTGAGTTGATCAGCAAATCTTACGTTGAAAATAGTTCTCCTGTAAAATGGACCTGCACCGGCAATACCGACTTTACATTGGAAGAAACTACTCGCGATAGTTTTGGTACCGATGTGATATTGCATATCAATTCGGAATCGGAAGAGTTTTTAGAGAGTGTCCGCATCAAAACATTGCTAAAAAAATACTGTACGTTTTTACCGATTGAAATTTCGTTCGAAAACGAAATCATAAACAATACACAAGCCACGTGGCTAAAAGCTCCTTCTGAGTTGAAGGAAGAAGATTATAAAAACTTCTATAAAGAACTCTATCCCATTGCCGAAGATCCGCTCTTTCATATTCATTTAAATGTTGATTATCCATTTAAACTTACCGGTATTTTATATTTTCCAAAAATTAACCGCAACATCGAATTACAAAAAAATAAAATTCAGCTTTATTGCAATCAGGTATTTGTTACCGATTCGGTCGAAGGAATAGTACCTGAATTTTTAACGCTCATGCATGGGGTTATCGATTCGCCTGACATTCCACTGAATGTTTCGAGAAGCTATTTGCAAAGTGATGCGAATGTTAAAAAAATAAGCAGTCATATTTCGAAGAAAGTAGCCGATAAATTAAAAGAACTGTTTAAAGAAGATCGAACTGCCTATGAGCAAAAATGGGACGATATCGGTTTGTTTGTGAAGTATGGTATGCTTACCGATGAAAAATTCTCTGAACAAATCAACGATTGTGTATTGCTTAAAAATACGGAAGCAAAGTTTTTTACATTAAGTGAATACCGCGAGCTGATAAAAAGCAATCAAGAAAACAAAACCGGTGAAGTGATTTATTTATACGCCAATCATACCGATCAGCAACACAGTTATATACAGCAATGCAAAAACAGAGGATATGATGTACTTGAAATGGGAGGTCAATTGGATATGCATTTTGTAAACATGCTGGAGAGTAAAGAAGAGAAAAGTCGTTTTAAAAGAGTGGATGCTGAAGCCATAGACAAACTCATAGAAAAAGATCTGGAGCGCAGTAGCCTTTTGAATGATGATCAAAAAAAATTAGTAGCGTCTGAGATTGAGAAATGTGTATCGAAAGACGTTTACCATATCTCATTCGAAAATCTAGATAAAGACGATATGCCTTTCACCATTGTTCAACCTGAGTTTTTAAGGCGAATGAAGGAAATGAGCGCAGCAGGTGGACCTATGCCTTTTATGGGTAATATGCCGGAAACCTATAGTTTGATTGTAAACACCAATCATCCTGTAGTGCTTAAACTGTCAAGCAATACGGATGAAAAAAGTAACATGGCTTTAATTCAAAATGGAATAGACTTGGCTCGACTACAACAAAATTTGTTGAAGGGCAGTGAACTTACAGCGTTTATTCAAAGAAGTTTAGATGCTATGAATGATTAATTTTCATTGATTGCTAAATTAAAATGCCATCTCAAAAGGATGGCATTTTTCGTTGAAAGACTTTCATTTCAATTGGATGGAGTAAATGTACTCCCCCGCTGTTTTGTATATTAGCCTCAAACTTTTTAGAAATGAAAAACATTCTACTCCGTCTACTCGTAATCCTATTTTTAACTCCCTCTCTATCACGTGCAGATGAAGGCATGTGGATACCCATGTTATTAAAGCAGCTAAACGAAAGCGACATGCAGGCCAAAGGCTTAAAGCTAAGTGCCGAAGAGATCTACAGTATAAATAAAACCAGTTTAAAAGATGCTGTGGTATGGTTTGGGGGAGGATGTACCGGAGAAATGATTTCTGCTCAAGGATTATTACTCACCAATCATCACTGCGGGTATGGACAAATTCAATCGCATTCATCGGTTGAAAATGATTTGTTAAGAAATGGATTTTGGGCCATGAGCAAAGAAGAAGAACTCTCATGCCCCGGTTTGAGTGTAACATTCATCATTCGTATAGAGGATGTAAGTGAAAAAATAAATGCTGAGTTGAACGATAAGATGAGTGAGGAAGAAAGGAATAAAAAAATAAAAGAAGTGAGCAGTCAATTGGAAGCAGAGGCAACACAAAACACGCACTATAAAGCATTCACGCGTGCATTTTATAATGGAAACTCTTTTTACTTATTTTTAACCGAAGAGTTTGAAGATGTTCGTTTGGTTGGCGCTCCACCTTCATCAATCGGCAAGTTTGGTGCGGATACCGATAATTGGATGTGGCCAAGACATACAGGCGATTTTGCCGTTTTCAGAGTATATGCCGGAAAAGACAATAAACCTGCAGCGTATTCAAAAGATAATGTTCCATTTACCCCCAGACATCATTTCACGATCAATATTAATGGAATAAGCGAAGGCGACTTTACGATGGTGTATGGATTCCCAGGCCGCACACAAGAATACTTACCTTCTTATGCGGTAAATGAAATACTGGAAACCATTAACCCTTCCCGAATAACTATTCGAACAGAACGATTGGGTGTAATGGATTCCTACATGAGGTCTAACGATACCATCCGCATTCAATATGCGGCCAAACAATCGGGCATCAGCAACGGATGGAAAAAGTGGATTGGAGAAAGTAAAGGCCTTAGAGTGAGCAATGCCATGCAACAAAAACAAAAACAAGAAGTTGCATTTACTCAATGGGTAAATGCTGATAAATCTCGGACTAAAAAATATGGATCGCTGTTAAGTGAGTACGACAAACTCTATCAACAAAATGCCAAGCCATTGAAAGCCGCGATTTATGTTTTCGAAACAGCTTTAAGTGTTGAATTGTTGAGTTTTGCTCATTCATTTAATAAATTGATTGAAATGGGTTCCGCTTCCAATACAGATGAAAAAACAATTAGAGCAGAAGCCGATAAAATGATGAAAAGTGTAAATGGCTTTTTTAAGAATTACAGCCAAGCCGTTGATCAGAAAATTTTTGAAACCTTAATGCCCATGTACCAAAAAGAAATGGGTTCTGACTATATACCAGAAGAAATGAGTAAGCAGATGAAATGTGCTAAAAATGATTTCATAAAATGGTCAGCAACATTATACCATCAATCAATTTTTACGAATCAAGATCAATTACTTTCCATATTAAAAGACTTTGATGCCAAGCAGGCAAAAAAACTTAGTAGGGATAATGCCTATATTTTGGCCCGTAGTTTCCGTACGCTTTATGATGATAAAATAAGATCGGAACAAATGCGCATTTCTGATCAATTATCTATTGTTCACAGAAACTATATGGCTGCAATTATTGAAATGAATCAGAATAAAAAAATCTATCCTGATGCCAACAGTACCTTGCGTGTTGCGTTTGGTAAGGTAGAACCCTACCAACCGGCTAATGCAGTAGAGTACCAATTTCAAACCTATTTGGAGGGTGTGATGGAAAAAGAAGACAATAGCGTTGAAGAGTTTAATGTTCCCGTTAAGTTGAAAGAGCTTTACAATAAGAAGGATTTTGGACCTTATGGATTCAACGGCAAAATGCCGGTAGCTTTTATAGCCAGTAATCATACTACTGGTGGTAACAGCGGTTCTCCTGTTTTAAACAATAAAGGACAATTGATTGGAACAAACTTCGATCGAGTATGGGAAGGCACTATGAGTGATATTATGTTTAATCCAGACCGTTGCCGAAACATATCTGTTGACATTCGCTATACTCTATTTATCATTGATAAATTTGCTGGTGCAAAACATTTAGTGAATGAGATGACGATTGTCAATGAAGATTATTGATCCGCCTTTGCCGATCTGAATATTTCTTCAGGAAATATTTTAATTCCCAGTGCGTAAATCCCTGAGCTAAAAGTATCTTTTCGTTGCTTGTCTCCGGCTATATTGAATCTATATCCTGAGCCAATACTCAAACCAACCCATTTCAATATTTTGTACTGAACAACCAACATAGGTTGTATCATATAATTGGTTTGCTTGTCTATTTTTCCGATTCCGTTATCGGGATTTCGATCATCGTAATAACTGTTCCCTATTCCGATATGTAATGGTGAACTCACTTGCCAAGCCTCATATTTGTATATTAATGGTTCAGCACGTAACGCAAACTGTCTCATGCTTAGTTCCGCCTTTAAAGTATCCGATGAAACAACTCTAGTATCAATAATATCAGAACTAAGCCAATAGTATCCAATACCCACTCTCAGATGTTCAATTGGTGAAAATCCTACACTTAATCCTTGCATGTTTACCCCTTTGTCGCGCGAAAATGAATTGTTGGTTTCGAACAGTACATAAGGCTTATATGTCTGTGCAAATGACTTTAATTCTTGAGCCATAGATAAATGACTAAAGAAAAATAACCATATGAAGACTAGTTTTTTGATCAATGAATTCATACCGATTACAAAAAAACAAAAAAGCTTAATTCCTGAAATACGGATTTAGCGTATATTTATTTTATTAACCAACATTAATTCATCATGAGCTACAACGAAAACTTAGCTGAACGCATTAGAAAGTCGCTTTCAAAAACTAAACATGTAGAAGAGAAAAAGATGATGGGAGGTTTGACTTTTATGGTTGAATCAAAAATGTGTGTGGGTATAGTGGAAGATAAACTTATGTGCCGGATTGATCCAAACATCTATGAAAGTGCCTTAAAACGCAGAGGTTGTAAAGAAATGGATTTTACAGGCAAGCCGATGAAAGGCTATGTGTTTGTTTTGCCTTCCGGATATCAGAATGATGAAGAATTTAATTATTGGATCCAGCAATCTTTACTCTTTAATAAGAAAGCAAAGGCATCTAAAAAGAAAATATAAATTAATCAATCAGGACAAACAAAAAAGACAGCTGATTTAGCTGTCTTTTTTTATTAATGCATTCCCGCATGATTTGATTCCGGAGTATCTTCAAAAGGAACCGTTTGAGGAATAAAATCTTCTTTAGCTCCAGGTTTACCATAATCGTAAGGCCAACGATGTACAGTCGGAATAGGGCCTGGCCAGTTACCGTGCAAATGTTCAACCGGTGCTGTCCACTCTAGTGTAGTAGAGTTCCAAGGGTTCTGTTCAGCTTTCTTACCTTTAAATATACTATAAAAGAAATTGAATGCAAATATCAACTGAGCTAAACCACCAATTATGGCCATTACAGAGATCAACTCATTGATATTAATAAAAGCATCAAACTCAGCATAGGCTGTATTGGCATAATATCTTCTAGGCACTCCACCCAATCCTAAGAAGTGCATAGGGAAGAATACACCATAGACACTCACTAAAGTCATCCAAAAATGTGCATAGCCCAGTTTCTTATTCATCATTCTACCAAACATTCGTGGAAACCAATGATAAATACCTGCAAACATTCCAAAGATTGCAGAAGCTCCCATCACAATGTGGAAGTGTGCAACCACAAAATAGGTGTCGTGAATATTAATGTCCAGCGCAGAGTCTCCTAATATGATTCCAGTTAATCCTCCAGATATAAAGAAGGACACCAAACCAACGGCAAATAACATAGCATTGGACAATTTTATATTGGCCCGCCATAGGGTGGCCAAATAATTAAATACTTTAACAGCAGAGGGAATTGCAACTAAAAGAGTAGTAAACACGAATACCGAGCCTAAAAAAGGATTCATTCCGGTGACAAACATATGGTGCCCCCAAACAATGAAGGATAGAAATGCAATTACCGCCATAGATAAAACCATCGCCATATAACCAAAGATAGGTTTACGCGCTTGCGTTGCAATAACCTCCGAGGCCAAACCAAGTGCAGGTAATAAAACGATATACACCTCAGGGTGTCCTAAAAACCAAAATAGATGTTGAAATAAAATAGGACTACCGCCAACATGTTCTAAAGGAACTCCACCGATAAAAATATCAGACAAATAAAAACTGGTTCCCATACTACGATCGAACACCAAAAGCAATGCAGCGGCAACTAAAACCGGGAATGATAAAATTCCTAGAATAGCTGTAATGGTAAATGCCCAAATGGTTAGAGGTAAGCGCTTCATGCTTAATCCTTTGGTCCGTAAATTAATTACGGTAGTTACGTAGTTTATACCCCCTAGTAAAGCGGATACAATAAATAATACCATAGAAACAAGCCACAAGGTCATTCCCAATCCGGAGCCGGAAATGGCTTGGGGCAATGCACTCAATGGAGGATAAATAGTCCAACCACCTGATGCAGGACCTCCTTCAACAAATAGTGACGCTACCATGACTACACTAGAAGCCAAAAAGAACCAATAGGATAACATATTTAAGAAACCTGAGGCCATATCTCGCGCTCCAACCTGAAGTGGAATCAACAAATTCGAGAATGTACCACTCAAACCACCCGTAAGTACAAAAAACACCATAATCGTACCATGAATGGTTACCAAGGCCAAATAGAACCCTGGATCTAATTTTCCATTAGCTCCCCATTTTCCGATTATGCTTTCTAAGAATCCAAACTTTTCATCGGGCCAAGCCAATTGCAAACGAAAAATAAGCGACATAAACATGGCTAAAAATCCCATTATGATCGCTGTAATGAGAAATTGCTTGGAGATCATTTTGTGATCAGTAGAAAAAACATATTTGTTCCAAAATGTTTCTTTATGGTGGTGATGATGTTCATCGTGACCATGAGCTTCATGTGTATGCCCATGTTGAACGTTTATATTTTCATTCATTTCCATCACTTTTCCTTTTATTCTTTATTTATCGGTTTAAATTATCTTTTATAAAAACTGCTTATGGCAATAATGAATTTTGCACATTGCCATTAGTGTTTACATGGGCAGTGGTTGTACTAATCGTTTCACCCAATTGCTTTCCCCCTTGTATCCATTGCTTAAACTCTTCTTTGCTGACTACAACTACTTTCATTTTCATATTGTAATGTGCAACCCCACAAATTTTATTACATAATAATATATAATCAAATTCCGGCTTTCCGGTAATCTCTCTCATTTGTGCAGTTGTAATAGTAGGTTTAAAATAGAAATTGGTCGTCATCCCAGGCACACAATTCATTTGCGCTCTAAAATGTGGAAAGTATGCACTATGGATTACATCTCTCGAGTTGAATTCCATCATTACCGGTTGATCAACTGGTAAATAAATCTCTTTCATGACAATATCATCAGCTGATGCTTTGTCATTCATATCAACTCCTAATTCATTGTCATCTGCAATCATTCTAAAGCTGGAGGCACCTAATTTATTGTCTTTACCTGAGTAACGTGCTGTCCAATCAAATTGCTTTCCATACACTTGAATAACCATTCCGTCTGATCGATCACCCATAGTAACCTCATTCCATACGCGCAAACCTGTAACAATCAATACCATTAGTACAATGGCCGGAATAACAGTCCAAATGATTTCTAGTTTGTTGTTATGCGGAAAATAATATGCCTTTTCTCCCGGACGATATTGGTATTTCCAAACAAAATAAAACAGAGCAATCTGAGTAATGACAAATACTACCCCTATGATGGCAAAGTTGATCCAAAGTAAATTATCAATCTTTACTCCATGTTCGGAGGCAGCAACAGGAAGAATAAACTTTGAATAGCGTAATGTCATGTAACCGATAGCTACTAAACCAACGATCATGAGAACAAAACTTAAAAAGCTATTAATCTTATTGTCGCGCAAAACTTCAGCTTCCTCATCTTCGCCCGCCAATTGAGCAGAGAGTTGAGAAATGTTCATCAACCGAACTAGAATAAGAGTCGTGAATACGGTAATTAATATGAGTATTAGATTCATTTCGTCTGTTACTGTTTAAATAGAATGATGTAAACTTTCTTGCATAAACGGATCTTGCTTAGGCATCAGAGAGGCTTTAGCTAAATGTATTTTAGTGACATACAAGAATGCTCCTAAAAATCCCAACATAGTCCCAATCTCCATCCATCCAAAATGCCAGTGATGTCCAACTACTCCAGGTGTAACCATTATGAACACGTCTAACCAATGTCCGAAAATCAATACAACTCCAACCACCGTCATCAATCCGGCTTTTCTTTTCGCATCACGTGACATGAACATTAAAAAAGGGAAAATGAAATTTATAAAGAACAATGCTAAGAAAGGAACTCGATAATGCTCAAATCGTGTTTGGAAGTAAGTTATCTCTTCAGGAATATTGGAATACCAGATAAGCATAAATTGTGAAAACCATAAGTAGGTCCAAAATATTGAAAAGGCAAACATAAATTTACCCACATCATGCATTACATGTTCATTTACATGCGTCATTAATCCGCGACTTTTTAAATAAACAATGAACAATGCCATCATGCTCAATGCACTAATAAATATACCTGCAAAAGTATACCATCCAAAAAGGGTACTGAACCAATGCGTATCAATAGACATGATAAAATCCCATGCACTGGTAGAAGATGTGATGGCAAACAAAACTAAAAACGTAATACCATAGCGATGATTCTTTTTGTAATGTTCCAATCCTCCTTCAATATCTTCCAGCATACTATGCTTACGTAATACTTTAGTAAACCATACCCAAATAACAAAGTATAAGACCATTCGAATAACAAAAAATGGAGTATTTAAGTAACCCGACTTTCCATCAATAATGGAATCGTAATGCTCAGATGCAGGATCGTATAAATCATGGTGTGTCCAATGATATAAATGATGTCCTCCGGCCAAGAAAATAACTATCATTATTATTCCAGAGAATAATAAAAACTGACCCATGGCTTCTGGCACTCTTCGAATACCAACAGACCAACCGGCTTCAGCGGCATATTGAACGGCTACAAAAAAAGTCGCTCCCAGCGCTATAGCCATAAAGAAGAAATTATTCAGTAAAAGATTGGTCCACGCCTGATGCGATCCAGTCATAAAACTTGCTGCAATTGAAACAGCTCCTATAACCATCAAGACTATGGCAATCAATTTCTCTCGCTGAGTGAAAGTGTAACTGTTGTTTGATATTTCAGTGTGTCCGTGTTCCATAATCAATTCGTAACATTTGTATTGGTAGAATCTGTATTCGCTACTTCTTCTTCAGTTTCAGTAATGGTACCTGCTTTTTGCAATTCCATAACCCATGCTGTTATTTTCCAACGCTCTTCATAATTAACTTGAGAAGCATGTGGCCCCATCATATTCAACCCATAGGTAATGGTATGAAATATTTTTCCAGCTGATAAGTCTTTTATTGCTCCTCCTCTGGAAGAATTTCCTGATGAATAGGAAGGAGGTGCAGGAAACTTTCCAGTTGCAATTAATGAACCATCTCCATTTCCTGTTTCGCCATGACAATGCATACAATATATGCCATAAAGTTTTTTGCCTTCCGATAAATACTCTGGAGATATTTCTGTCGCAACAGTTTTAATATCATTTCCAGCCGCTTCATAACCTTCTGTTGTCCCTGCATAAGGGAAATATTGTGATTTTCCTCTGGCCACTGTTCCTTCAACAGGATTTCGAGATGCTAGACTGTCAGAGAACAATGTATTTTCTCCATAGGTTTCATATGATGGAGACGTGTACATATCAGGCATAAAAACATAGCCTGGATCATCTTTATCGGCTTTGCATGCAGATAGTAATGTAATGACTGCTATAAAAGCTATACTTAATTTACTATACAGATGTATGTGATATTTCATAATACTCATTCAGTTCTATTATTTTACTTCTACAGCTCCATTCGATTTAAGAATTTCGGATAATGCAGCTGCGTCTTGTTTTCCATGCAACTCAACTTCCAATACCATTCTATCATCTGATTGTCTTAGATCTATGATTCTGGGCTCAACACCAGGCAACACTTTACATCTAAATAGAAAAGTGATGAACATGCCATGTGCTGCACACAATACGGTGCTTTCAAAGGTAACCGGTATAAAGGCAGGGAGATTTTTGTAGAGCGCAAAGCTTGGTTTTCCTCCTATGTCCATTGGCCAGTCAAAAATATTCATATACCACATCATCAATAACGCCAATGAAGTTCCGGTAATACCAAACATGAAAGCGACAATTGAGATGCGTGTTCTCTTCAAACCCATTGCTTGATCCAACCCGTGTACAGGAAAAGGAGATATGGCATCAACAATATGGTATCCTTTTTCTCTAACAGCAGAAACCGCTTTGAGCAAATGCTCATCGTCTTCAAATATTCCAAATACAGATTTACTACTCATGATGATCTTTATTTTCTTTTGCTTGAGAACTTGAAGATTTAACTATAGTTTTCAATTCACTCAGAGCTATAACTGGACAAAACTTTGCAAACAATAAAAAACAGGTAAAAAACAAACCTATTGATCCCAGAAATATTCCTATTTCAACCCAAGTTGGGTAATACATGGTCCAACTGCTTGGAATATAATCGCGATGCAAAGAGGTAACGATAATTACAAATCGTTCGAACCACATACCAATATTCACGAATATACTGATGATAAAAGTAGCTGTAACACTGGTTCTCAATTTGCTACTCCAAAACAATTGAGGAGTAATTACATTACAAGTCATCATACTCCAATAAGCCCACCAATATGGTCCAAATGCTCGATTGATAAACGCATATCCTTCGTATTCTACTCCCGAGTACCAGGCTATAAAAAACTCCGTCATATACGCTACCCCAACAATGGAACCAGTAAGAAGAATAATTCTGTTCATCATATCGATATGATAGATGGTAATATAATCTTCGAGTTGAAGTACTTTTCTTGTAATGATCATTAAGGTTTGCACCATGGCAAATCCCGAAAAGATAGCACCGGCAACGAAGTAAGGTGGAAATATAGTAGTATGCCAACCTGGTATAACCGAAGTTGCAAAGTCCATCGAAACCACCGAGTGTACACTTAACACCAGTGGAGTTGAAAGACCGGCTAAGACCAATGACATTTCTTCAAATCGCTGCCAATTTTTAGCGGTTCCTACCCATCCAAAACTCAATATGGTATAAACTATTTTTCTGGTTTTAGTTTTTGCTCTGTCACGAATAGCTGCAAAATCAGGAATCAGACCTGAATACCAGAATACAAGAGATACAGTAAAGTAAGTCGAGATTGCAAATACATCCCAAACCAAAGGAGAATTAAAATTCACCCACAAAGAACCAAATTGATTGGCTAAAGGTAAAGGCCAATAGGCAACCCATGGGCGACCCATGTGAGAAACAATAAACGAAGCCGCACAAATTACAGCGAATATAGTCATCGCCTCTGCCGCACGGTTAATACTCAAGCGCCACTTTTGTCTGAATAATAATAAGATTGCTGAGATTAGAGTACCGGCATGACCAATACCAACCCACCAAACGAAATTGGTTATATCCCAAGCCCAACCAACCGTTTTATTTAGACCCCAAACTCCAATTCCTGTTCCAACGGTATATGCCACAACGGCAACCCAATACAAAAACAAACTGAATGCGGCAATGAATGCGATCCACCACCACTTCGATGGCTTTGCTTCAACAGGGCGACAGACATCTTCTGTGATCTGATGATAATCTTTATCACCCAGTATTAGAGGTAATCGTATTTCTGATTCGTGATGCATATATTCCTAAGTTCTATTCTTTAATTATTATGACTCCAACCCGTTTCGGTTTCTAACTTTAGTTTGATAAAATATGGATGGTTGAACATTTAATTCTTCTAAAACAAAATAATGACGTGGATCTTCTTTCGCTTTAGCTACAGCACTATTGCTATCGTTTGCGTCACCAAATGTAATGGCTTTAGTAGGGCACGATTGTGAACAGGCCGTTTGAATTTCTCCATCCTTAACCATACGACTCGATTTCTTTGCCTCCAACTTACCATATTGAATTCGTTGAACACACATGGTACATTTTTCCATCACCCCTCTTGATCGTACCACTACATCAGGATTCAACACCATTCGTCCCATAGGATCGTTCATGTTAAAATCGAACTCTGCATTTTCCGAATATTTAAACCAGTTGAATCGTCTAACTTTATATGGACAGTTATTCGCACAGTAACGCGTACCAACGCAACGGTTATAAGCCATCATGTTTAAGCCTTCGGCACTATGTGTAGTTGCTGCAACCGGACAAACTGTTTCGCAAGGAGCATGATTACAGTGCTGACATAACATGGGTTGAAATACAACCGAAGGATTTTCCGATTCTGGAATTTCCATGGCTTCGTACATATCAATTTTACCAATACCTTCCACCTTAGCTTTTTCTTTGGTCATTTCGCTGCTATAGTAGCGGTCTATTCTGATCCAATGCATTTCTCTGCTGGTCATCACTTCTTGCTTTCCAACGACAGGCACATTATTTTCTGCCTGACATGCTATAACGCACGCACCACAACCAATACAAGCATTGAGGTCAATACTCATATTCCAAAAATGATTAGGTTTTGGATGACCGGGATGTTTTTCGGTTGCCCACAAATCTAATTCTTCAGGAGTTTTCTTCCCTTCGTGTGTAGCCAATAACATGGCCGGATTACCTGACTTTGGGTCTTTCAAATAAGCATCCAAATTGGTTTCCTTCACCATGTTTCTTCCCATAAGGGTATGATGCGTTTGGGTCGATGCTAAAGCATAGGTTTCTCCTGTGTTTGATGCGTTTACTGCTCCAATAAAATATTGTAAAGCTCCATTGGTGAAAGAAGTTAATGTATATGCGTTAGCACCTAATTGATCAGCCGTTTTACCTGCTTTGCTTCTGCCATATCCTAATGCAATACTTACCGTACCTGAAGCCTGACCGGGTTGTATAAAAACAGGTGCTTTTATGCTTTTCTGTCCGGCTGATAATTCAATAATATCGCCTTGTTTCCAATTTTGCTCTGTGGCAAATGCTGGAGAAACACTTATATAATTATCCCAACAGATTTTAGAAATTGGATCCGGTAATTCTTGCAGCCATGGATTATTTGCATGTTGCCCGTTGCCAATTCCTGTTTTTTCGTACAACACTACTTCTAAACCATTGGATTTCATATTGGCACACTTTGCAGCGGCATCATCTATGTTTCCACTAAAATTCAATTCACTTGAAGCTGAAGCATTAGAATAGACCCCTTTTTCTAAGCAATCATTCCAGAAGGCATCGGCACTACTGATTGTATTTTGCTTCGCATAAATCTGTTCTGTCCAATTTTGTTTAACAAAACCCATATAATCCATATCACCTTGACCAGCCCAAACCAATAAAGAATGTGGAGCTTGTCTTGTGTTGTATAAAGGATTGATGGTTGGCTGACACAGTGAGTATGAGCCGTTATAGGCTTCATGATCGTTCCACGATTCAAGGTAATGTGAGTCGGGACAGGTATAGTCACACAAAGATGATGTTTCACAATGCTTTGAGCTTAATGAAACTTTGAGTGGTGCTTTAGAAAGAGCTTGTTCGAATCCGGGTAGTGTATACACCGGATTTACATTATAAAATATTATTGCACCAATATTACCTGCATTTAAATCGCTCAATAGTTTCTCTACTGCAGCGTCATCACTGTTTCTAAATTTTGTTGGGTTTGAAGTAAAAATGGTATTTCCATAAGATCCTAGCAATTGGTTAATTCCATTCACCATACTTTGAATCGAAGGATCGTTTGATCCACATACCACAATGGCTTTGCCTTTTGCTTTACTAACATCTTGTGCTATTTGCGATAATGCCTTATCAATTCGGCTACTTACCGATTGTACCGTTTGTCCACCATTCAATGCAGCTACTTTGTTGTAAAGTGAAACCACAATAGAGCCCATTTCAGAAGGCTTAACCGGGTATCTATGGTCGGCATTCGAGCCACTAAGACTTAAAGCTGATTCAATTTGGTAATGTCTTGATATATTTTTCTGACCATCGTTTAATTTCCGTGTAGCAGCATACTGTGCAGCATGTTCAATTGGAGATACCCAATTGGCTAAAAAGTCGGCATCGATACTTACAATAACGTCCGCTTTGTCGAAAGCATAAGACGGTACCATTGCAGCACCAAAAGTATCCAAATGTGCTTTACGAATACCATAATAAGAGACAGCATCATAAACTACATGATTGGTATTGCTATACGCGCTTTTAAACAAACTTATAGCTTTATCTACAGAAGGACTGCATAGCGAAGAAGTCATCAAAGCAATTTGCTTTCCTGAGTTGTTTATTTCACTTAATTTTTTCTGAAGCTCAGCGTCTAATGCATTCCACTCTATTGATTTTCCATCTTTGGAAACTGGTCCTTGCAAACGATTTCCGTCATACAAATCTAAAACCGAAGCTTGAACACGAGCATTTACTCCACCTTTTGTGATAGGACTTAATTCGTTTCCTTCTATTTTAATAGGTCTGCCTTCTCGGGTTTTTACTACAATACTGCAATAATCATTTCCGTCAAAATAAGTACTTGCGTACCAATTGGGCACACCTGGAATAATTTCTTCAGGCTTAACTAAATAAGGAATACTCTTGCGAACCGGTGCTTCACATGCCGCTATTGAAGCCGCAGCGACACCAAATCCTAAATATTTTAAAAAGTCTCTTCTGCTGGTTGATTCATCCGATTCACTCTTGTTACCTAATATCTCATCGACCGGTATTTCAGTTTGAAATTCTTTATCTCTTTGTTCAATAAAAGAAGGTTCAGCATTGAGTTCTTCTACACCTTTCCAGTAAACTTTATTATTCATAGGTATAATTTCAGCTCGTTATATTTTATTAATAGTGGCATTTGGCACATTCCAATCCACCTATTTTATCTACCGTTATTTTTGCGTCTTTCCCATACATCTTGGCCAACTCACCATGGAATTTTTCATAGTATCCATTATTGGCCACATCCACTTCGGTGGTTCGATGACAATCGATACACCATCCCATAGTTAGCGGAGCATGTTGTTCTAGAACTTCCATCTCTTCAACCTTTCCATGGCAAGTTTGACACTCTACTTTACCAGCCACCACGTGTTGAGCGTGATTAAAGTAGGCTAAATCGGGTAAGTTGTGCACACGTATCCAACGCACAGGTTTTGGATTATCACCATACAATTGAGTAGCAGGATCATAATCTAATGCAGCGTATATTTTACTAATTTCATCTTTTCCATATGTTGGACCTTCTTTCACATACTTATGACAATTCATACAGATATTAAGTGAAGGAATATTGGCATGGCGACTTTTTGAGGCCCCATAGTGGCAGTACTGACAATCAATTCCGTTTTGTCCGGCATGTATTTTATGAGAAAAACGAATCGGTTGCTCTGGTGAATATCCTTGTTGTATGCCTATATCAGCAAGAGCATACCAACCTTTATAACTACCCCAAACAAAACATACGAGAAAAATAACCGCAATTAATTTTTTATTACCTCTAATCCAAACTTTAGCGGCAGGCCAACCTTTTAACTCAGGAAGAGCAGGTAACCCTTCTTTTTGTCTTACAGCTTTTTCTAAACTCTTTTTAACTTTCCCAAGTGAACTGGCTAGAATACCTAAGATGGCAACAATAACCCAAAGCAACCATTTTGGAGTTTCTTTTGACTCAGCTTGAGCAGCGGGGCCTGAAACAGCGGCAACTACAGGAGCTTTTTCTCCCTCTTCTTTTACATAAGCAAGAATGGCTTTAATATCTTCATCGGTACCATTATAGGCAGGCATGGCAACTTTGTTGTACTTTTCAAAAAGTTCCACCGCTTTAGCATCACCAGCCTTAACCATAGCACTGGAATTTCTAATCCATTTGATCAGCCAATCCTCTTTGTGTCTTAAATGAACATCTTTCAGACCAGGTCCGATGACAACATCATCGCTAACGCTATGACATGCTTTACAAACGGCATCAAACAATGCTTTCCCATCGGGTTGAGCCTGAGCCGTCCCAATTAATAGAAAAAATACAGGTAGGATTAAAGCAGATTTGCTTATTCTTTTTACAAATCGCACAAAATGTTTACTCATACGGGCGCCTTTAAAAATTTCCCAAAATACAGCATAAAGATAATTTTTCAGAGCTCAATTATTACCTTTCACTGACAAGGGTGCGCAAATTTAAAACAAACATTTGTTTAACAAAAAGTAGGAGCAGATTTATTTACAATTTATATCGATTCTAAATGGTTTTTTGAATCATTGCTTTACTTTTGTGCATGCTTCGTTTACACTTGATATTATTGATCTTTTTAATTTCAGCAAATCAAAGTTCTGCTCAAGAAAAGGCCTTGTTGAAAACTAATTTTGAAGAAGGTATTGAACTACTTGCCTCTAAATGGAAGGAGCAAAACATATTAAGAAATTCGATGCCCGGCTATCGCGTTCAATTGAGTTTTGGTAATGATCGAATCAAGGCCAATCAACTACGCAGTGAGTTCTTACTCGCATTCCCTGAGATACCAGCTTATATGCTTTATCAGCAACCTTATTATAAGGTGCGCGTAGGCGACTGCAAGGATAGGTTATCAGCATTGCGTGTTCAGGAATTGATTAAAAAACTATATCCTAGCAATTATATAGTTAGTGATGATATTCCACTACCATTCTAATTTGGCATTTTTGACCCTCGGTGAATAATTAGTTTTCAACAATATTGTGCTTTTGGGCTAAATTTTGTAAATCGTACTTGGTAATTAATTTCAATTGCATCAACCATGAACAACGGCAATTTACCGATACCTGAAGAGGGCACTCAAGAAAATATTTCAATAATAAAACCAAGCGTTTACCTTCATCCTTCTCTGAAGTATAGGCTGAAAGATTTGGTTGAAGAAAAAAGTCAGGTGATTATTCACTGCGAATACAAAGGTTCAAATCTTGCTATGGAAGAACATATTCGCATATGGAAAAGTACTTATTTATTTGACTTAGATAGTGGAAAGAAAAGCTGGTTAATGCATAGCGAAAACATTGCAATTACTCCTATGTGGACAAAGGTACCTTATGCAGGCAGTGTGCGATTTACATTATTTTTTGAAGGCTTACCTAAAAATTGTGTGCTGTTCGATTTAATTGAAGCCATACCAGAACAAGGGGCTTTTCATATTGAGAACGTAAAGAGAAATGCTTCGGATATTTATCACCTTAACTTTTCTTCGGCCGATATTTAATCTTATTGAACGAGTGTTCGTTTAACAGCTATCTCTTCAAATCCTTCGATAATATCTCCCACTTTTACATCATTAAAGTTGGCAATGTTCAATCCGCAATCCATACCGGCAACTACTTCTTTTACATCATCCTTAAATCGTTTCAACGAAGCGAGTTCTCCACTATAGACAACGATTCCATCACGTATCAACCGAACTTTTGTATTGCGGTGCACTTTCCCTTCTAGCACATAACACCCAGCTATGGTTCCCACTTTTGGTATTTTAAATGTTTCTCTTATTTCAATATTACAAACAATCTTTTCTTGAATCTCGGGGCTTAGCATTCCTTCCATTGCCGACTTCAATTCTTCTATTGCATTGTAAATGATACTGTACAGACGAATATCAATTTGTTCGGTTTCAGCTAATTTTCTAGCTCCAGCCGAAGGCCTTACCTGGAATCCAATGATAATGGCATCGGATGCAGAAGCCAATAATACATCAGACTCGGTAATCTGTCCTACTGCTTTAAGTATCACATTGATTTGAATTTCACGCGTAGAGAGTTTGATTAAAGAGTCGGCTAATGCTTCTACCGATCCATCAACATCACCTTTCACTATCACATTCAATTCTTTAAAGTCACCAATCGCCAATCGTCTTCCAATCTCATCTAAAGTAATGTGCTTGTGCGTTCGAATTCCTTGTTCGCGTTGAAGTTGCAAGCGCTTGTTGGCAATCTCACGTGCTTCTCTTTCATCGTCCAATACATTGAACATATCTCCGGCTTGAGGTGCTCCACTTAAACCTAATATAACAACCGGTTGCGAAGGCCCTGCCGCGTCAATTCTTTGTCCTCTTTCGTTGAACATCGCTTTGACTCTACCACTATAACAACCTGCAACCATTACATCTCCAATTTCAAGCGAGCCCGATTGTACCAATATATTGGTGACATAACCGCGACCTTTGTCCAGCGAAGATTCAATCACCGTTCCAACGGCATTTTTATCCGCGTTAGCTTTCAATTCAAGCATTTCTGCTTCGATCAATACTTTTTCAAGTAGCTTATCGATGTTCAATCCTTTTTTGGCAGAAATTTCCTGACACTGGAATTTTCCTCCCCAATCTTCTACCAGAAAATTCATACTGGCCAATTGCTCTTTAATTTTTTCAGGGTTAGCTCCGTCTTTGTCAATTTTATTAATGGCAAACACAATGGGAACTTGTGCGGCCTGTGCGTGATTGATTGCTTCTTTTGTTTGAGGCATCACCGAATCGTCTGCAGCAATTACAATAATAGCTACATCGGTAAGTTTGGCTCCACGAGCACGCATTGCAGTAAATGCTTCGTGACCTGGAGTATCAAGGAATGTTATTTTTCTACCGTCTTCTAGTGAAACTTCGTATGACCCGATATGCTGTGTAATTCCTCCGGCTTCATCGGCAATAACATTTGATTTCCTAACATAATCGAGCAATGAAGTTTTTCCATGATCCACATGTCCCATAACGGTTACAATTGGGGCACGATCTGTCATTGAATCCGGATCGTCCTCTTCCGTTAATATCGATTCCTGCACATCGGCAGAAACAAAATCAACTTTGAATCCAAATTCATCTGCAATGATGCTTAATAATTCGGCATCCAATCGCTGATTGATCGAAACCATATGTCCAAGACTAAAACAGGCCGATATAATATCCTTTACCGGAACATTCATTAATTTCGATAAGTCATTAACGGTAACAAACTCTGTTACTTTAATGGTTTTATCTTGCAATGATGCTTGCTCAACACTTTTTTGTTGTTCCGCAGCTTGTTCACGTTTTCTTCTTCGCGCTTTTGAACTTTGCGATTTACCCCCCGAGCTGTTCAGTCTGGCAAGCGTTTCTTTTATTTGTGCTTTTATTTCCTCATCCGAAACTTCTTCTTTGGGCGTAACAACTCTTTTGTTTTTGTTGAAACGATTTCCCGTGTCGCTTGTGTTTCTTTGATGGAAATTACCTTTTGTATCTGCTGTTGCAACTTTTTGCTTATTCAGACGAGTTCTTTTACCATCCTTCTTATCTTTCTTGTCTTTTTTAGCTGATTTCTTTTCAGGCTCTTTGGGAATTTCAATCTTCCCTTTCACAGTTAATCCTGTTAAAGACTTTACTTTAACGCTAAAAAGCTCACTACTGCTATCTTCTTCTGCTTTTGGTTCTTGTTTTACTTCATCTGTTTTGTCACCAGCTTTGCTTTCATCCACAATAGCAACAGGTGCTTCCGTTATGGATTCTGCGCTTACTTCGTCCTCTTGGCTAACTGTCTCTTCTGCTGATTCTTCTTCCGATTTTTTTGATTTGCTTTTGGTTTTTTTGCCTTTGCTTAAATCAATTTTATCTACAATTTTAAGCCCGGCCTTCTTTCTTCCGCTAGCTTTTACTACTTCAGGTTCTGTTTTTACTTCGGTCTCGTTCTGTTCCTCTGTTTCAAGAATTTCTTCTTCCGTTTCATCTGTTTTATTACTTTTCGCCTTAGTCGTTTTAGCCGTTTCTGATTTTGTCTTACGAGTCTTTTTCTGCGATTCAGCGGCTTCTGCTTTTATTTTAACTAAATCATTCTGAAGATCTTCATCACTTTCTTTTTCTTGAATTTTAGCCTCTTCTTCTTCCCGCTTTAAATCAGCCACGGTTACTACCACGTCACGCTTCATTTTCTGTTGCGTAACTTCATTTGCTTCTTTTTTTGCTAATAAATCTGCATTAAACTCCTTTACTAATAGATCGTAGATATCCATAGAGATCTTGGTGTTTGGACTCCGATCGAATTCTATTTTATTCTTTTCCAGAAATTCATAGATATGATCAATCCCTGTATTAAGATCCTTTATGGCCTTACTTAATCGTATGGTTTTTTCTACGGTCATGCGCAGTTTTTACTGTTTTATATTTTATTCAAATTCTGATTGCAATATTTTCACAACCATTTTGATTGTTTCTTCTTCAAGATCGGTTCTTTGCACCAATTCATCTGCTGGAATGGCCAATACACTTTTAGCCGTATCGCAACCTATCTTCTTCAATTCGTCAATAATCCATTCATCTATTTCATCACTGAATTCATCCAATGCCACATCTTCTTCGTCCTCATCTGTATCACGGAATACATCAATTTCAAATCCGGTAAGTTTACCAGCCAAACGAATGTTATAACCTCCTTTTCCTATCGCTAACGAAACCTGATCTGGTTTCATAAATACTGATGCTCTGTTTCGCTCTTCATCGAGTGCGATGCTGGTAATTTTCGCAGGGCTTAATGCTCTTTGAATAAAGAGTGTAGGGTTTGATGTAAAGTTGATCACATCAATATTTTCATTTCGTAACTCGCGAACAATTCCATGAATCCTTGATCCTTTCATTCCTACACATGCACCTACCGGATCAATCCTATCATCGTATGATTCCACAGCTACTTTTGCTCTCTCGCCAGGTTCACGTACAATTTTTTTAATGGTAATTAAACCATCAAATACTTCGGGCACCTCTTGCTCAAACAATCGCTCTAAGAACATGGGTGAGGTTCTGCTTAAAGTTATTTTTGGCGTTCCATTGATCATTTCAACTTTTGAAATAACCGCTCGAACGGCATCTCCTTTCTTAAAAAAGTCGGAAGGAATTTGTTCGTTCTTTGGCAAAATCAATTCGTTTCCATCATCGTCCAAAATCAACATTTCCCTTTTCCACACTTGATAAACTTCACCAGAAATAATATCGCCTACGCGATCGCGGTATTTTCCGAAAATAGAATCTTTCTCCAGTTCGAGTGTTTTTGATTTTAGGTTCTGCTCTAAAGAGGCAACTGCTCTTCTTCCAAAAGACTCAAGACTGATACGCTCAATGCACTCTTCTCCTACTTCAAAGTCAGACTCTATTTTTACAGCATCACTTAATGCAATTTGAAGTGCTTCATCTTCTACCATTCCATCCTCTACGATTTCACGGTTGCGATAAATTTCAACATCCCCTTTGTCAGGATTTACAATGATTTCAAAATTTTCAGCGGTTCCATATTTCTTCCGTAACATTGCTCTAAGCGATTCTTCCAAAACGCTTATTACGGTAGGATGGTCAATGTTTTTTGAATCCTTAAACTCTGTAAAAGATTCAACCAACTGATCGTGATCTACTTTATTGACAACTACTTTTTTCCTTGCCATGATTATATCTGGATGATAATTTTTGTTTCTTTTATGTCTGTTAAAGGTATAACCTTTTCTTGTTGTTCAGTCTTTTTATTTTGAGCCGGTATAATAAGGGTGCAAATGCCATCTTTAAACTCTTTCAATACACCTTCTGCGTCTGTTCCATCTGTAGTTGAAATTTTTACTTTTCTTCCAACATTTTTAAAATATTGTTGTTCAACTTTAAATGGATATTCTAACCCGGGAGAGGAGACGATCAAATCGTGTGTTTCCAATAAACCGGATGACTCATATTCTTTTTGCAATTCACGATTCAATCGTGCACATTCCGTAACCGAAATGCCTTCATTACGGTCAATAAAAACCGACACCTTTCGGCTGCTCACTTGAACATCCACCAAAAAGCAATCGGTATCTTTAAGTTTACCGCTTACAAAATCTGCTATTTTTTCTTTCTCAATCACCAATAAAAAAGGGGACAAAGTCCCCGTTTTTCGTTGCTGCAAAGATAATAAAATAAAGTGAATATCTATAACCTTATATTAATTTAATTTGATTCCGACTATTTTGGAATAAAAAGCGGTTTTAGGCTGCACCTCTCCTTTTTTATTATTGTTCCTTTCCAGACATGATATTCTTATATAACTGTTCATTTTTTAAGGCCTCACTGGCTTTAATCAATTCAGTATCACTGTTAAAAGCAGCCTGCATTCGACCGGTTTGATAATAATATCGTCCTGCTATTTCTTGGCGCAACAAATCTGATATTTCAGCTTTAAATTTCTTTAAATCTTCTGTTTTGTTGTGCTGAAGTTTTGCATTTAATGCCGCATATTCATTGCTGATGTCTTGATAGTAGGACTCTTTTTCGGTAGTTTCTTTCAAATCTTTCATCAATTTTTCGCTTTTTGTCTCGTAATCGTATTCTTTATCGGAGATATATTTCAAAAAGTCTTGGTAATCGTTTTCAGAAATTTGAAAATCGTTAATTGCCGGAATAGAGGTATGAGTACTGGCATATTGCGTAGCATAATCAAATATCAAATATTTGGTGATCAAGCTTGTGGATATGGGACTCAGTTTATCCAATTCTACTTTGTAGTCGGGATATACACCACCACCATCAAATACTTTTCTTCCTGATTTGGTTTTAAACTCTGTGATCAAAGAATCGGGAATTTTTCCTACACTACCATCATCATTTCGATGAGAATAGTCGAGCGCTTGAATACATCTTCCGCTGGGTATATAATATTTTGCAGTGGTAACTTTCAATTGAGAATTATAACTGAGCGGTCGTGTGGTTTGAACCAATCCTTTGCCGAATGAGCGTTGACCAATAACAATAGCACGGTCTAAATCCTGTAATGCACCTGCTACTATTTCACTAGCAGAAGCAGAAGTGCTGTTGATTAAAACGGCTACCGGGATTTTTATATCCACCGGTTGATCTAAAGCTTTATAATTTTTATCCCACTCTTTTACTTTTCCTTTGGTATATACTACTTCGGTGCCTTTATCGACAAATAGGTTTACAATATTTACGGCTTCGTGTAAAAGTCCACCGGGATTTCCTCTAAGATCGAGTATTACGCTGCTGATATTGTTTTTCTCTTTCAACTCAAGCAAAGCTTTTTTTACCTCAGCTCCACAATGATCGGTAAAACTTGTCAATCGAATATATCCGACTCCGCCTTCTAGTGCTGTGTAATAGGGTACGCTTTTTATTTTTATTTCATCACGTTCGATGGTTTTTGTAAAAGCATCATCTCGTCCATTTCTTTTAAAAGTAATCTTAACAGGCGTTTTGGGTTGCCCTTTGAGCAATTTACTTACGTCATCACTGTTTTTCCCTTTTACAACTTTGCCATCAATTTCAATAATAATGTCGCCTGCTTTAATATCATTCATTTGAGCAGGGAATCCTTCATAGGGTTCCATAATCACTATGTTGTCTCCCTTTTGTCCAATCAAAGCACCAATACCTCCGTATTGCCCGGTGGTCATAAAACGATAATCTTCTATATCCGATTCAGGTATGTAGTTGGTATAAGGATCTAATGAAAGAAGCATGGCATCAATTCCTTTTTTCATCAAATCGCCAGGAGCCGTTTCATCAACGTAATAAATATTCAATTCACGGAACAAGCTGGTAAAAATGTCCAGGTTGCGAGATATCTCAAAATAGTCTTCTTTGAAACTATAGGAAGCTACTCCTATAGAAACGATTAAAGCCATGATTGCCAAACGGCTTTTAGTAAGTGATTTTTTCAGCATCTTTTTCATATTCAAAAAATTAATCACGGTAGCGGATCATGTCCATGTCCTCCCCATGGGTTGCAGGATAAAATTCTTTTTAGTGCCAACCACAATCCTTTAATTGCTCCGTACTTATCCAATGCTTGAATCGCATATTCGCTGCAGGTTGGCACATAGCGACATTGTGCACCAAGAAGCGGTGATATACTGTATTGATAAAATCGGAACAAAAGGATAAATGGCTTCTTAAGCACTTGTATTATTTGTAGTTAAACGATTTAAAATTACCATTATTACTTGCATCATTTTCTTTTGATTTTCTTTTTCTTTTGCGGTATATATTAACATAATATCCAGTCCCGATTTTTTTTGGATCAATCTTTCACTCAAAGCATGATGACTGTGTCTCAAACATTCCCTAACCAATCGCTTTATTTTGTTTCGATCAACCGCTTTCTTAAAATGCCTTTTGGCCACACTAATACAGAAATGCAATCCGGCATTCGATACATTTTCATTATAAACTACTCTAAATGGATATAAGTTAAATGACTGTCCTTTGGACATAAGTTCTTGGATACTTTTTCTACCGTGGAGTCGAAATTTTTTTCCAAAACGATAGTCGCCTGAAGCAGCAGATGTAATGTTGTCCGATTTGATGGTTTGAAATTCTTGAAGTCTACAAGAGCTAAATTAGAAATAATTGCGCCTTACTTGTTGACCGATTTAATATAATTTTCGAGTGCCATGGTCATACTGGGAAACTCTGGAAGTGGAGCGTAGATATCTATTTTAAGTTTGGCTTCTAAAATTGCTTGTTCGGTGGTTGTTCCGAAGGCGGCAATACGGGTATTGTTTTGCTTAAACTTTGGGAAGTTTTTAAACAAGGACGCTATGTCGGCCGGACTAAAAAACACCAAGACATCGAAATTAACTTTTTCCAAATCGCTGAGGTCGCTACAAACAGTTTTATACAACAATGCCTTACTGTATTTTATCTGATGCTTATCTAATGTGTCGGTTATTTCCGGTTTCAAAATATCAGAACAAGGAAGTAAAAACTTATCGTCTTTATGCTTTTTGGCAATATCCATCAAATCCTGAATCGTTTGTTTGCCAAAGAATATTTTTCTCTTACGATAGGTAATAAACTTTTGAAGATAATAGGCGGTTGATTCACTAATACAGAAATATTTAAACTCTTCAAGATTGTTAATACGCATTTCGCCACACATTCTGAAAAAGTGTTCGGCTGCATGACGGCTTGTGAGAATGATGCTTTGATGTTCCTGTATAGAAACTTTCTCTTTTCTGAAATCCATTCCAGAAACTCCTTCTACATGAATGAATGGCCTGAAGTCAATCTTTAAATTGTACTTTTTTGCCAAATCAAAATACGGAGACTTATCGGATTCCGGTTTGGGCTGTGTAACTAAAATACTTTTAACCTTTAGGTCTTTTTCTATTCCCACTCAAATAAAAGATTTATCCTAATCAGACCAAGGCCCATTTTATTACCAATGCCCATGGTACCAATTCGAGGGCGCAAAAATACAAAAAAATATGCATCCAAGACATACCTTGTATGGACCTTGCTATGCCCAATCCTCTAAAATACCGTACTAATAGAGATAGAGAAAACAGCACTAATAAAATTGAAGGGATATAACTTACGAAAGCTGAATCAACAAAAACCCAAACGAGTATTAATGGCGTAAATAAGATACCCAGCATATTGTTGAGCAAAAACACATTGAATATGTAGGTTGAAATGGATCGCTCCTGATTGAATATATATCCGATAAGTTTTAATAAAACCATTTTACCGGAATATATCATTGATATTAAAAATGCAAATAAAATAAAGCGCCCAAAGCCATCAAATATCCATGGATGATTCCAATCGAACTGCACCGATAACTTGTACATCAATAATGCCGATGAGAGATAAAAAATAATAGACATAAAAACCGATGCTTGTTGGATTATGATGTTTTCGTCTCGCACTACTTGATTGGTAAGACCGGTACTCATAAACGCTTTTAATATCTGAGCGGCTGCTCTTCCATACACTACCCTCAACAAAGCAATGCCTGCTGATAGTATCAACAATACCACTACAAACCAATCGGGATTTTTTTGCTCGAAGCTAACCGGTCGAACAAAATCACTTTTTAATTCATGTGATGTAAAGATGTTTTTCTCTTCATAGCGTTGCACATTCCCTACGCTTACCCGTATGGTGTCAATTCCCGATAAGGGTTGATGCATCACAATCGGAATTTCAGCAGTGATTTTAGTATGGTCCGATTTAGGCAAAAGGTTAGAAGCTTGCTTTTTTACAGTCGAGTCCTGTTCTGCTTTATCGATTGTTGCAGTTGAGTTAAGCAAATGCGTAGAATCTTGAATTGCTTTCAAAAAGAAATGATACTATAATCTGAAATTTCTGGATATGTTAAAGCTAAATTTATATCCACCATCAGCCCAATCATCGGTGGTATAGGGAATAAATTCAGATTCAAGAAAATAAGATGCATTGGTCAACATGATGGTAAACACATGTCCTCCGGTTTCAATTTCCAATCCGGCACCTAAAGGAGGAAAATATCCCGAATCTTTTTCATCTCTGAGCGATGAGAATGTATGAAAGTAATCGGCTACCAATGCCAAACTTCGAGTGAATTTAAATCGCATGGCGGCACCCACTGAAAACAATCCATTTTCATCGTCAGGATCGGGAACAAAATTTCGATGAACATAGGTCGGCATTAGCGCCAAAGAAAAATTAGAACTGAATTTACGCGCTATAATTAGCTGACTGGCATACGAAATTCTCCTTGCAAAAACATTTTCTCTTTCATTATCATCATCACCTCTTCGACCCCTATCGTCATCTTTCAATCGGCTATAGTAACCATTCACATCTTTCTCTGGTGTAATTGCCATAGAAGTAAACACGGTCACTGCTACCGGTACTTTGTTGTTCGTTGTTTGTTGCAATATTCTTCCTTTAAACAAACCTTCTAAATTTTCTTTGTGTTTGCTTCTGGAAAGTCCTACCGTAAAGTTATCGGTTATACCATATTCAAATGCTATGCGTATGTCTTGCGAAACATCAAAACCCCATAAGGTATGCGCTCCACCACCACTATTATCTCCAATACTTCCAAATCGGTGACCGATTCTGAAATCAAGTGTTTTACCAAATACTGTCTCATTGGTTTGAGCGTTTATCACCTTGGTACTTTTAAATGTAGCCGAAACTTTTTCGTTCTTTTCTTCCGATTGCTCATTCAACAAGTTCATCAAATCGTCTTGCGCGAATGTATTAGTGCTACAATAAACTAAAAGCAAGCTAAAAAGTAAGGGTTTAAATTTTGATGTCATATACTACTCCTTTTTATCTTTAGGCTTATAAGGCTTGTAAGTAAATTCAAATTTCACATTTACTTTTTCTGCTATATTTTCCGTCAGCAATTTCGGAATTTTTATGTCATGATCTTTCAGCATCACATCAAAACTTCCTTTCAAAACAATATTCCCATTCTGCACTTCGATGGTTGCATTTTCAACCCGCTCTTTTTTAACTCCATGAATTTCAAGCTCACCGCTACCTTTCACTTGTTGCGGCCCCTCTTTCCTCATGTCAAATCCTTCTCCTATCACACCTTTAAAAGAAGCGAAAGGAAATTTATCGCTTTCCATGTACTTCTCATTAAAGTGTTCCTGCATCAATGGCTTTTCAAATTTAAATGTAGTGATGGGTATTTTAAACACCACTTCATTGTTGCTGGTGTTCAATACTGATGTTGCACTGTGTGTTTCTGCTTCAATATTTTCAAGTGGAGCTTTGGAGAAAAAACTAATCTTTCCATCGCTGCTCATATATACTTGGGCGAACATTGTTAGCGGAAAAATCAAAGCAAGAAGTAATAAATTCAATTTTTTCATTTCTTTTCTTTTTTAATTGTTAGGCGCACCGGCTGCCAGCCAGCAACGCAAAATATCTATATCGGTCTGACTTAATGGACCGGATGGAGGCATGTCTTTTGTATTGATAGCTCTTTGTTCAAATGTTCCATTGTCAACTTTCGATTTAACGCCTACATAAGGATTGCTTTTAAAATCACCGGTGCCACTTCCTCCGGGCTCGTGACAACCGTTCACACAATAAGTCTGTATGATTGGATTTACATCTGCATTAAACTCGCTAGCTATGGTTGTACAGTCGGGAAGGGGTTGAGCCAAATCACCTTTATCGCTTAAGCAAGATGTAAATAAAACAATGATAAACAATTGACATATAAAAGGAAGTGCTCGATTCATTTTGTATTTTTGATTAACAAACATACAAAATATGAAAAAAATTGTACGGATCTGGTTTGTGATTTCTACATTATTCATGAGTAGCTCACCAATAAAGGCTCAACTATTTGTAACCGATGCCTATTTATATGGCGATGCAAATGATGATGAGGTGAATACCATGTCATTTAATGAGCAAACTTATGAAGTGTTTGCTGCGGGCTATTTTCAAAATTCTTTCGATGGCACCATTAATGCCTTAGGAGGTAAAGATGCTTTTGTATTAAAACACGATCCTTTCGGAACTCCTTGGTTTGTTCAAATTGGAAGCGCAGCAGACGAAGAAATTACTGCCTCATCGTTTGATGTATCAACAGGTAGTTTGTATGTGGCAGGAACATTTTCCGGTTCAACATTATCAGTGGGTAGTAATACACTAAACAATGCCGGCAATACCGATGTTTTCATTGCAAAAATAAATGCAATGGGAAATATTGTATGGAGTATGCGAATGGGAGGTTCGGGTTCTGATTATATCAGTGCCATAAAAACCGATAGCAGCGGAAACATTTATGCCTGCGGATACTTTTTTGGAGGATCATTTACTGCAGGACCTTATACCTTGGGTGGTGGTGGACTAAGCAGCTCATACCTGGTAAAGATTAATAATACCGGCTTAGTAGATTGGGCGAAAGAAGCCAAAGGAAGCGGAGGTGGAGTAGCGATTGCCAGAGATGTATCCATATCGACCAATGGAACTATTTGGATGGTCGGTGAATTTTCGGTAGCTGCTGATTTTGTTGTGAGCACATTAAATGCCGTTGGAACACGCGATGGTTTTTCGGCAGCTTATAATTCAAGCGGAACTTTTCAATATGCAACCCAATATTTTGGGAATTCAGGAGCTCAAGTTTTTATCAGAGGCATTCGTCCGATCGCCAATCATGAAATGGTTATGGCCGGATATTTTAGTCAAGATATTTTTGAAGGTAGTGCATTCATCAATTCGGCCGGGAATATGGACATGATGATTTTGCAAATCAATAATTTTGGTACCATTCTAAACGGATTTACTGCAGGAGGTCCGGGAGATGATCGAATATTAGGTATGGGTGGCGATTTCAGCAATGTTTTTTCATTAGGGTATGAAAGTGACTTAAGTGAAATTCAAGGTGTGTTTTTACAAATGCCGCTTGGGGTTTCAAAAAGCGGATTGATCATTAATACCAATCACAATACAGGTTCTCCAATGGTAGTGACTGGTAGGTTGCGATTAGCGGAACATGGTATTTCGGCACCCGAGTCTGTTTTCAAAACCACTTATGATGGATTGCCTTTGTTTGTATCACCCTTCTCGGGTTATAGTACCGGAAATATAAATTCAACCATAGCTCACGGAGGAAAAGATGCTATGATTTGTGATGTACTGATGTTTGGTGGAGTAGAAGAATCGGAGCGCAATTCGTTTAGAGCATCGCCTAATCCTGTTCGTGATAATCTTAATATATTATTTACTAAACCCATTAAAGATCGGGTGCAAGTTCGAATATATGATGCAATGGGGCACCATGTTCTCAGCGATGAATTAAGCATTGATGATCATAGCATTGATTTACAATCTTTACGAAAAGGAGTATATTGTATCACCCTGTTTGAGAATGGAACTTCTCAAGCTCAAAAAATTATTAAACAGTAACGCTATTACTTTGACACAAAAAATTCTTGCCCTATCCATCAGCGCCTTATTATTTTCCTGTTCTTCAGAAATTAAAAAAACCAGTACTTCGACCATGAGCAAAGACGATCATTCTTTTGCCAAAGCCGATGAAATAAGTATTCATCACATTGATTTGAACTTGAAGGTAGATTTTGAACAAAAAACTTTAGCAGGAAAGGCCCGTCTTTATATTACACATCATACCAAAGTCGATTCCATTTTTTTGGATACACGAAAACTTTCAATTCAAAAAATTCAATTGAGCGATGGTACTGAAACCCCTTACCGTTTATCGGAAGAAGATGCGTTATTGGGCAGTCAGTTGGCGATAAAAGTTGCTCCAAATACCGAGTACATTGATATAGCCTACTCAACCGATCCTACAGCTGCGGCATTACAATGGCTGGTGAAAGAACAAACGGCCGGAAAACAACACCCTTTTCTTTTTACACAATCGCAAGCCATATTGGCCCGCAGTTGGATTCCGCTACAAGATAGTCCCGGCATACGATTCACCTACTCGGCTGCCATTCAAGTTCCTCAACCATTAATAGCATTGATGAGCGCACGCTCTGCCAAGCAGGATAGTTTGACCAATACGTTCTACTTTGAAATGAAACAAGCCATTCCATCGTATCTTATGGCCTTGTCGGTTGGGCATTTACAATACCACGCTTACGACCAAAGATGTGGCGTTTTTGCAGAACCTGAGATGATTGAAAAAGCTGCCTATGAATTTGCCGATATGCCATCAATGATATCGAGTGCAGAAGAATTATATGGTCCCTATGCTTGGGAACAATATGATGTGTTGGTGCTTCCTCCTTCTTTTCCGTTTGGTGGAATGGAAAATCCGCGTTTAACTTTTGCCACACCTACCATCATTGCAGGCGATCGCAGTTTGGTTGCTTTAATTGCGCATGAGTTGGCCCACAGTTGGAGTGGAAACTTAGTTACCAATGCCACATGGAACGACTTTTGGCTCAACGAGGGGTTTACGGTTTATTTCGAATCGCGCATTATGGAAAAGCTTTATGGCAAGCCTTATGCCGATATGTTGATCAAACTTTCATACGATGAACTTTCACACACTCTTGAAGAGATGAAAGACCATGCGGACGACACACATCTTTATTTACAACTTAAAGGTCGCGATCCCGATGAGGGACTCACTGACATTGCTTATGAAAAAGGAAGATTCTTTCTTCGGCATATTGAACAAACTGTGGGGCGAGAAAAATGGGATGCTTTTCTGAAAGGATATTTTTCCAGTCATGCGTTTAAAAGTATAACCACCACTGCTTTTCTGGAATATCTTCAAAGCCATCTGCTGCAATCTATTCCCGGAGCGGATGAAAAAATAAAACTAAATGAATGGGTATATGGCGCAGGTCTTCCGCCTGTATTTTTACCCCCAAGTTCTGAAGAGTTGACCCGGGTAGAAAAAAGTGCTGAAGCTTTTCTTTCAAATTCAAAAGCTGAAGCGATAGATACCAATGGATATAGCAGTCATCATTTTTTGCATTTATTGCGTTCGTTAAGTTCGTCAATCAGCAAAGAACAACTGGGATTGCTCGATCAAAGATTTAACTTTTCGAACAGTGGAAATAGCGAAGTATTGAGTCAGTGGTTATTGCTAAGCATACAAAAACAATATGGTCCGGCTATGCCGCAACTTGAAAACTTTTTGCTTCAGGTGGGAAGAAGAAAATTTTTAAAACCCTTGTATTCCGCCTTAGCTAAAACACCCGAAGGAAAAGAGGAAGCGCTTCGAATCTATAGCAAAGCCCGCGATTCTTATCATTCGGTTAGTTACGGAACAATAGACCAAATTTTAGGTTATACACCATAGCGTTCAACAATCATTTGGACTTATACTTAATTTTCGTGGCCTTGCGCAACAAACAGGTGCAATGCTTTGTTATCCATACTAAATGATAAAGAAGTATAAAATAGTATTGCTGCTATTCTGTATGTCGTTTTCATTGCATGCAAAAGCTCAAGTGAACAGCATAGTAAACTTTTATGCGACTCAAATAAACAAAATAGTATATATGAGTTTCACTATAAAACAAGGCAATACCTGTGCTGATACTCAGATTCAACGCTCTGCCGATAGTATTACCTTTAATACCATTGGAATTATTCCGGGTATTTGTGGAAGCATTACAACAGATGAATCCTATAGTTTTAGCGATTCATTACCGCTTTATGGACAAATCAATTATTATAGAATTTATTTAGGAAACCAAGGTAGTTCGTATGTTGTAAAAGTTGAAGTAAGTCCTCTCTCCGAACTCCCTTTAATAGTGTATCCAAATCCCTCTTCCGATTTTACTACCGTGCAATTGGATCAATCGCTCGGAAAGAATTATCAAATCACTGTATTCGATCTGTTTGGGAAGAAAATGATTGAACCCGCTCGTTTTTTCTCACCTTATTTTCTATCGACCCATCAATGGGTTTCCGGCAATTATATCATTCAAGTGTCATCTGAAGATGGCCTTATATTAAAAAGCAATTTGAGTGTGGTGCGCTAAGCAATCAATCCTTCAATCAGGTGCAGTGAACAAAAAAGATTCCTTCGTCACCCGGCAGCATGCGTTGCTTTATCTTTCCTTGCAATGACGAATAGGAAAAAAAGAAAGGTTTATTTTCTATTTCATTTAAAAGATTTTTTAGCACCTCTTCATTTAGTACTTTTGTGCTGCTCAAAAAAATAACTATTTTAAATTCAATTATGGCTACCGATCATTTTCAATCTCCCGATTATTATCAAATAGACGAATTGCTGTCTGAAGAACATATTCTCATACGGAACTCAGTAAGAGAATGGGTAAAAAAGGAAGTGAGTCCGATTATAGAAGACTATGCTCAGCGCGCTGAGTTTCCAAAACAAATCATACGCGGGCTTGGAGAGATTGGTGCTTTTGGCCCATACATTCCGGAGCAGTATGGCGGCCCGGGATTGGATCAAATTTCCTATGGTTTAATAATGCAAGAGATAGAACGAGGCGACTCGGGTGTGCGCAGTACCGCTTCGGTACAGAGTTCTTTGGTGATGTATCCCATTTTTACTTACGGAAGCGAAGAACAAAAGAAAAAGTATTTACCCAAATTGGCTACAGGCGAGTTAATGGGTTGCTTCGGGTTAACCGAACCCGATCATGGTTCGAATCCAAGCGGAATGCTCAGCAATATTAAAGACAAAGGAAATCATGTGGTACTCAACGGTTCAAAAATGTGGATCAGCAATGCTCCATTTGCAGACATTGCTGTTGTTTGGGCTAAAGATGAAAAAGGCGATATAAGAGGTATGGTGGTTGAGCGGGGCATGAAAGGTTTCAGCACTCCTGAAACACATAACAAGTGGAGTCTTAGAGCAAGTGCAACCGGTGAGTTGGTGTTCGACAATGTTGAAATTCCAAAAGAGAATATTTTTCCAAACGTTAAAGGATTAAAAGGTCCTTTGGGTTGTTTGAATTCGGCTCGGTATGGTATTGCCTGGGGTGCCATTGGCGCAGCCATGGATTGTTATGATACCGCTTTGCGCTATTCAAAAGAAAGAATTCAATTTGGCAAAGCGATTGGTTCTTTTCAATTGCAACAAAAAAAATTGGCTGAAATGATTACTGAAATTACCAAAGCACAGTTGTTGGCTTGGCGTCTGGGTGTTTTGAAAAATGAGAATCGGGCTACACCGCAACAAATAAGTATGGCCAAAAGAAACAATGTTGATATGGCATTGACCATTACCCGTCAGGCCCGTCAGATGTTAGGCGGAATGGGAATTACCGGTGAGTATCCAATTATGCGACACATGATGAATCTTGAAAGTGTGATTACGTATGAAGGCACGCACGATATTCATTTACTTATAACCGGAATGGATGTAACCGGATTCAATGCGTTCTCTTAATTGCTTTTGGATTGATTCAACTTTAACACCAGTTGCTTTATCGACAAAAAATGCAGCATGAGCGCAATAGGAACCAATACTGAAGGCAGAAGAGAGTAAGGCCAAATAACCGGTAAAGTATTGGCCGGCTCATTCATAAAATATTTGAATGGAAAAGGAGAGGATAAGGCTGCTATCGTTACTACATTAATGATTAACAGGATACCCAAAATGTTCCAAATGATGGCAACCCACTGCGGCAAACTTTTTTTCACAAAACAAAAATAACCGATCAAAGGGGCTGTGATGCCAATTAGAATGTCGTAGTTCATTCCTTCAAAAGTCATTTGTACCGGTATAACGTAAGCGTAGTAGAGTGATACTAAAATAATCTCAACTACAATCCTGAAGGATTGCACATATATCAAATGTTCGGGTGGTACGTAACGAAGTAAGTAAGACACTCGACCTGAAAACAAGATGGCCAATACTATCATTACAATCACTATCATCAGCAATAACATTCGCGGAGGCATGGCATCGTATTTATTAAAGTAACCCATAACCGTTGCAATGCTGACCAAAAATACCCATACAGCAATGGCTGAACCTGTGAAATAAAGAGTGATTCTTCTTTGAGGCAAAGCGATACCGACTTGCTTCAATGCGTTTTGATGAATGACTAATACCGACATGATAACCGCCAATAGTAGCCCCAAAAATAGAGATGTAATAAAAGAAGAAATAGAAGCCTCCACTACGCGAAGTTATCAAGCCCTATCAGCAATGCAATAGCGAATGAACAAAGAATAACATTTATTTGGCGATCTGTTCAATTCGTATGGTGAACGAGAATTATTTACTCCTGAAAGTAAACTCTTTTTACTCTTCCCGAAATCGAGGTAAGAATTTCATAGGGAATGGTGTCCAATGCCGCAGCCATTAATTCTATTGGGTGCTCAGGTCCAAAAACAATAGCTTCGCTTCCTTCTTTGACAGGAATATCGGTTACATCTACCATAATCATATCCATACATACCGAGCCAATAACGGGTGCGGGTCTTTTGTTGATGAGCACAGAAAAATTTCCATTACCCAGTTTTCGATTAAATCCATCGGCATAGCCAATACCCAATGTCGCTATCATGCTGTCGCGTTTTAAGACCCCTTTTCGATTGTAGCCAATTGATTCGCCCGCTTTCACCGATCGAACTTGCGAAACGGTTGTTTTTAATCGCGCTACCGGAATCAAATGTTTGAGCACGTTTTTGGGAACACCAACTCCATGCATACCTATTCCCAATCGAACCATATTCATTTGATGATCCGGGAATCGTGTGATGCCACTTGAATTAAGTACATGTTTGATAAAATCTTGCTTCAAATGTTTACTCAACTCCAGACAAACTTTATTAAACAGCTCAATTTGGTGTTGGGTAAATGAATCATGTGTCGATTGATCGGTCGAAGCCAAATGAGTAAATACACTTTTTACTTCCAGTTGTTTATGATTTTGCAAGCGCACAATCAGTTGGTTTATTTCACGCATTTCGAAACCAAGGCGATGCATACCACTGTCTATTTTCAAATGCACCGGAAAGGGAGTGGTTCTATCGGCCTTTTTTTGAACTGCTTCGGCAAATGATTGAAGAACTCTGAAAGAATAAATTTCAGGCTCCAGGTTGTGCTGAATCATTTGATCGAAGCTTTGCTCCTCAGGACTCATCACCATTATGGGAATATGTATGCCCGCTTTGCGAAGTTCTATTCCTTCATCGGCATAAGCAACTGCCAAATAATCTACTCTATGAAATTGCAGCAAGTCCGCAATCTCATGCGAACCGCTTCCATAGCCTAAAGCCTTTACCATCGCCATTATTTGGGTGCCCGGTTTAATGAATGAACGATAATAGTTTAAGTTGTGCTCTAACGCACTCAGATTAATTTCAAGAACTGTTTCATGAGCTTTCTTCTGAAACATTTCCAACAAAGTTTCAAAGCCAAATGCCCGTGCTCCTTTAAGCAGAATCATTTCGTTGTGAAATCGGCTGGCAACAAACTCTTGTTTAAACTTTTCGGTGCTTTCGTAAAACTCAGTTTGGCCGCTAAATAAATGTTGAACCGAAAGCAAATCGGGTCCAATACCAATCAAACGATCAATGTTTTTTTGTCGAAGCAAGACATTCACTTCAGTATAAAGTTGTTCTTTGTCTTTTCCACTTTGCAGGATATCGGATAGAATAACGGTTTTGTCGGTAAACAACTTTTGTTGATTCATAAAATCCAAAGCGATTGACAATGAGCCGAGATCGGAGTTGTATGAATCGTTGATGATACTGCAATGATTGATGCCTTCTTTCATTTCGAGTCGCATAGCTACCGGAATCAACTGTTTCATTCGATCGGAAATGGTGGCTTGATCGATTTCAAGAAACAACATCATGGCCCAACAATGAATGGCATTTTCTATGGAAGCATCATCGGTAAACGGTATTTGAATGGTGGCAAAATTATTTTTAAATACGCCTTGTATCTCGGTATAATTTTCAAACTGTTTTACACGGCCTATTTGTAAATCGGCTCTCATTTTTCTCGACCAGGTAAACAGTCGTATGTTTTGCGGTAGAATTTTAGAGGCATTGATTTGTTGTTCTATCAATAAATAATCACGACAATACACCAACGCTTTACATGGCGCAAAGAGTTGAAGTTTTTCTAAAATTTTTTGTTCAAACGATTCAAAGTTTTCTGCATGTGCCTGACCAATATTTGTAAACAAACCAATTTGTGCTTTAACAATTTCGGCCAACGCTTTCATTTCACCGCTTTTAGAAATGCCTGCTTCAAATATTGCCAAATCGTTTTCGCTGCGCATTTGCCATACCGAAAGCGGAACTCCAATTTGAGAATTGTAACTCTTTGGACTTTTAACAATGTGATAATCTTCTCTCATCAATTGATAAAGCCATTCTTTTACGATTGTTTTTCCATTACTGCCCGTGATGCCGATTACCGGAATATCAAACAATTCCCGGTGTGTGCGGCTTAGTCTTTGCAAAGCCAAAAGGGTATCATTTACGACAAAATAAACAGCTTTGCTCTCTGCTTTTGCGAAATCTTTCTTACTGATTACAAAAGCTCTGACTCCCTTTTGCAATAAAGGTTCTACAAATTCATGTCCATCTCTGCGGTCGCCTTCAATAGCAAAAAACAAAGTATCATCAGGCGATGAGAGTTTCCGACTATCGGTAGATAAATAGCGAATGTTTAGCTCTGTGCCGGCTGCATTGATCACCTGAGCATTCATCGCTTCGCTCAATCGCTTGATATCGTAAATAATGTGGGCTTGATTGCTCATTTATTGCGCTGTGTGTAGCACGATCGGCACAAGGGGATATAACTTTCCCTTTCGCCCAGCATTACTACATCTTTATTTTCAACGGTTCGATAGGAGAATTGAGCCAACTCTCCACAATCCATACATACGGCATGCACTTTAGTTACAAACTCAGCTACCGACATCAGATCGGGAATTGGACCAAAGGGTTTGCCACTAAAGTCCATGTCCAAACCGGCCACGATTACACGTACACCTTGATTGGCTAATTGCACACAAACATCGCTTAAGCCTCTATCGAAAAATTGAGCTTCATCTATTCCCACTACATCTACATCAAAACTCAGCAATAAAATATTTGACGATGCATCAACCGGAATACTGGGTATGGCATTTTGATCGTGCGATACAATATCACTTTCATGATATCGATGATCGACTTTAGGTTTATAAATTTCAACTTTCTGTTTAGCAAATCGTGCACGCTTTAATCTACGGATCAATTCTTCCGTTTTTCCCGAAAACATTGATCCGCAAATAACTTCGATCCAGCCCTTTCGTGAATGATTGAATTCTTTGCTTTGCACCCTATAATTGATTTGAGTGTAAAATTAGAAATAAAAAATTCTCTTGCAGTGTCGAAATTACAAAACACAAAAGCCACCCGGAAAACTCCAAAGTGGCTTGTGCTCAAACATATAGGTTTCCCTATTTTTCTATAATTATTTTTTTCGATTGGATATTATATCCATTGTGTATTTGTAGGATATATACCCCATTGGCTAATGAAGATACATCCAACTGTCCACTGAGGAAATTTTGCTCATTCACAAAGTTTTGTTCGATCAGTTTTCTAGCACTCATATCGAATAATATGGCCTTTGTATTTTTTTCAGCCGATGGCGTATAAAGCGAGAAGTGAATAGAGGTACTGGCCGGATTGGGATAACATTCCAAAATCAAAGCTTGCTCTTGCTCCGGGGTTGCCAGTGCTAAGTATTCTTTTGTGAAATAAAATTTACCCGAAGCAGCTCCACCGAATCCGGTAAAGATCATTTTGTAAATATTATAATTTACATCTCTTACAAAAAATGCGAGAGAGTCTTCAATTACCCAACTAAAAGTATTCATGTCGAAATATTTCCAATTGTATCCTATAGCATTGGTAAAATGTGAAAACTGAGTGGCATTATATGTTGCACTGTTTACATCAACCGGATACGCTTTTTCTACCAAAACATTTTTGTTGCTCAACACACCACCCACCATGTAGGTAATAGGATCAACCGAAAGATATTGTGTAAACACCAAATCCCAGTTGCTGTTCAATGGCTCCCGGTCAATTGCTATATTGTTTACCATTGAGTAGTACGCAAAGTTTTTACCGATATAGTTTGACTTATTTATACTGCCGATAATTTCGTTGCTGCCATCGGGGTTGGCATATTTAAATGTATAGATACCCGCTGTAAGAGATTCGATATACATTTTTTTAACTGCTCCATTACTCAAACGGATAAAATAAACCGAGTCACCGATTACTTGATGTGTAGCGAAATTATAATTGCCCCATCCTAAATCAAATGGATCGGCAGGGTTGTAGGTTCTGTTGAACGCTCCCATTCCCCAGGCAGTATCATGATTGAATAATTCATTCCCAGCCACCATTGAGGCAAGCGTATCGGCATACGAAATGGCAGACCAATTGGCAACACTGTTCACCGGACGATATAAGGTTGCCATGTTTTTAGAATTGATCAATACAGAAGCTGTTTGACCATTGATTTCGAAAGCAATGTCCCAATCTAAATTGCTCACACTGCTTTGAGTGCCATTGCTCATGCTGTAAAAGGTTTGGTTTGGGTAACCGGGATTAATGCTAACAGAATCGCTCACTACCTGAGCTGAAGCCCACGTGGATAGAGTGCATATGCTAAGTAACGTGAATAAAATTCTTTTCATTTTTTTGGATGGTATTTAAAATCGTTTGTATTCAAAAATTGCGGTGCCCTTGTTTCCCGATGTATCGTAGAAATCTAAAAAGCGAAGTTTATATAAATAGCCTGTGGCGTCTTTAATAATATAATAACGATCCGGAACAATGGAATACAGATTGGTGGAAAAACTAAATTGCTTCCATTCAAATCCGATATAAGCAGCTTGGGTGTAACGCTGCACCATTTGCGCTTGCCCAAATTCCAAATCCGCAAATGGAATATAATCCGGCAATGAATCTTTAGCCAACATTCCTGCCTCGATTTGATTCCATCGATTGAGCAGGGTTCCGGTTACTAAATAATATCGGAAAGGAGAGCCAATCGGTTCTTCTTTGTATTCGTGAATATATTTTCCAAACATCAACTGCCATTTACTCGATGGCGGAGCAACACTCACCAATTGACCGCCTCCACTAAAATTAAAATACATCAATGCATAGGCATTGTTTTTTGGAATGAAAAATGTTTGATAGCCACTGTTGTCTAGATAGGAATAGCTGATCTGATATCCGTTTGCATCAACCGTATCCACTTTAAACTTTCTAAATCGTTCGGCACCTGAATGCTCATACGCTCCACGATCGATAATAAATACTTCGCCACTAAAAATGCTGTTTTGATAATAGGAACTCATTGCCAATGAATCGTCATACAAATGTTCATGGTCTGTTTTCCAATTCACTCCGGTAGAATCGGCCATATTCATTAGGGCATATCCGCTTCTACCTGCAAACATAAACTTGGCTTGATTGAGATACACTCTGTTGCCTTGAGCTGAAGCTTCAAAAGCTAAATCGAAACTATTGTATGGGGCACTGTAAGTTTTGTTTTCATATAAATCTACAAAGACCAAAGATTGATACGTGTTTCCCATGCTGGCTTGCATCAGGGTTAAATTTCCAGGGGCATTGAGCGACAGAGCTGTTTCGTTTTTCTCGCAGGAAGAAAAAAACAAACCCAAAGCAATGAATAGAATCCAACTCCTCATTTCTTTTTAAAGGTATAAGACAGTGAACAGAAATAATTTATACCGGTGCTGATCAATGCAGAACTTCCTTCGGAACCATGCACGGTTGCACTTCCATAACTATTGATTTGACGTACGTTTAAAATATTCTTGATTCCGGCATTGAGTTGCATCTGATCTTTTAAAAACGATTTACTCATTGAAACATCCAACAAATGATACGCTTCGCTTTTTAGCAAAGAGATGTTATACGCATCATCGCTAATGTAAATAGGCATGGCACCCTTATACGTGTAACGAAGATTTACACTGCTTTTTAACTTTTCTGGCAAACGATACATCAATTGATTAGAAGACTCATAACCATAATTGATTTGTCGGCCTACTTGATCATTATATACATTGGATATTCCTGAATAAGCCGATTGATGAGATACACTCCACTTTTTTAACTCGATGCTTAGCGTTGCTCTTGTGCCTGCACTTTTATATTCACCTATATTAACATAAGTAAATAAATTACTGCTGCTGTTCACCTGAGCAAGTGTAATCAGGTTATCAATTTTATTGAAATAAAAGTTCAACTCACTTTTAAGCATCGCCTTTTGAAATAGGCTTTTTCTTTTTTCGATATTTAGCGAAAGTGAATGAGCATATTCCGGCTTCAGCGATTCGTTGCCCCGTATATTGTGATTGACATCAACAAAGTAGAGATACAACTCCTTTACAGAAGGTGCTCGGAAACCTCTATTGTAGGCCAAACGCATGATGGCTTTTTCCGCTCCCAATTCATAGCGAACATTCACCGATGGAATGGTGGCCATGCCATACACCGGATTGTAATTGAAACGTAAAGCGGGCTTAAAAGAAAATCCTTGCACCGGAGAAGATTCAAAACTTCCGAACAAAGCATAATTGTCGGATGAAACACTTCTTCGGGTAAAGCGCTCTCCACGTGCCGATTCGGTATTGATATCAAACCCTGTTTGAAAATTCATACTGCTTCCTTCTTCCGCTTTATGAATGGTAGAATAAATATTCCACGATGTAATCCGTGTGCTGTCTTGATCGTCCTTATTTTCGGTTAGTGTTTCGTTGAGGGTAACCAAATCTTTTCGGTATGTATTTTTTATTCTTCTATACTCCGATAAGCCAATTTGAAATTTTGCCCGGTGGTTATTCCCAATAATATGCTCACCCGAAAACTGATACATATTCCTACGCGTTTTGTAATACTCGTCAAAAGCATAAATATAGTACGGTGTATATACGGCTAATCCTTTATTGGTCAGCTTTTCATCCATTATATGCGTACTGAACATAAAGCGACTTTGATGATAAAACCAAATGTATTTGGCACTACCGAACCACTGCTCTTTTGGTTTCCAATCGAGGTAGCGTTCCGATTCATCGTTCGACCAACCATCAAAATAATTTCTTCCGGCTGAAACAATAAAATTCGATCGCTTAAATCTTTTGCCCAACCAAAAGTCTGCATTGTATTGCCCTATGCTTTCGTAATGAGTCTTCAGTTGTGCAATCAGATTGTCTTGTACGCTTTGCTTGGAGATGATGTTGATGATTCCTCCACTGGCATCGGTTCCATAATTAACCGACATTGGTCCTTCAACCACTTCAATTCTTTCCACACCACTCATGGCAATTTGACTTAAATCAATGTTGCCGTTCAAGCGTCCATTTACCGGCAATCCATCCAACAACACTTTGATGTTGTTTCCACTCATTCCATTAATTTTTATACTGCTGCCCAATACCGCATCATTATTTAACTCAAGCCCCGCTTTGCGACTCAACACTTCATTGATACTTGCATAGCCTTGATCATTGATCTGCTGAGCGGATATAACTTGAACCGTATGCATGGATTTGCTTTGTTGCCTTGGAGCATATTCGGTTGTAATCACTACTTCGTTCAGTTGTATATTTTTTAAAGGAAGATCGTATTCATATACCGCAGAGTTTATGTAGATGGTATCGCATAAGGTTTCAATAGAAAGATGTGCTACTTGCAGCACAAAAGGAACTTGAATGGCATCGGGAATAATCAATTCACCTTTATTGTCGCTAAAACGTACCAACGATTCACGACTGTTCAAATCTATCATTACCACTGTGGCCAAACTCAAAGGATTTTGATTCGCATCCTTGAGGATTAATTTTTTTGCCTGAACAGAGTTGGAAAGTATAATAAATAAGACAAAAACGAAGTTCTTCACAAAATTCACGCTGCAAAATTACTAAGCCTGAAACATGAGAAAAACTAATCACGGTCATATTTATCTAATTTGACAATACAATGACATATGATAGACTTTGGTAAGAAAAATGTTGAATAGACCGAAGAATATTACTTTTGTGGCGGAGAACATCAAATCACAGAAAATCATAAAATGAAAAAAGAAGAAATAGAAAAAGCCTACCAGAATTTTAAGCAAAGGATGGATATTTTGATGCAAGCCATCGATAAAGATTTAGCAAAAGCAGAATTGGATTTACTGATTCATTATACCAATCAGTTTATCAAATCGCTTGGACTTGATGAACTCAACTATCCGGTAGAAAACATAGCAGATAAAAAAGAAAATAAAACCGTTGAAGTAAAACCACAGCTTACAAGCCCAACGGTAACCATAGCAGATGCTGATATTGAAGATGAGCCTATACCTATAGCGGAAGCCGAAATAGAAACCAAACAGAAGATTAAAATTAAACCGGCTGATGCCAAACCTTCCAAAGCAGAGGTGTTGGCACAAAACAATTCATCTTCAACCCTGCACGACCGAATGACAAAAACCAAACCCGACCCTAGTTTGGCCGATAAATTAGAAAAGAAACCTTTGAACGATATGAAAAAGGGGATTGGGATAAATGAAAAATTTATTTTTATAAGTGAATTGTTTAAAGGCGATCAAAATTCTTATTCCACAGGAATAGAGAAATTAAACAGCTGCCAATCGATGAGCGAAGCTGAGCGTGTCTTACAGAATTTATCGGGCGAATTTGAATGGCAATCTGAATCGACTGCGTATACTTTATTGCATAATCTAGTTGAAAGACGCTATGCAAACTAAGTGCAGATTTCTGTTTTTAATTTTTGTTTTTGTATTAACGACTCACCGCTTTTGTTATGGGCAAGATTCTTTTTATGCGCGACAAGTCATTAAAGATTTATGTTCCGAAAAAATGCACGGAAGAGGATATGTAAAAAAAGGTGATCAAAATGCGTCTATATACATTAGCAAAGAGTTTCAATTTGCAGGTCTTGAAAAATTAAGCAAAGGATATTATCAGGAATTTACGCATAGCGTTAATACGTTTCCTTCAAGCATGTATGTGAAGCTCGATACGGCAGTATTACAGGCAGGAGTTCAATTTATTGTTGATCCAAAATCTCCTTCTGCAAAAGGCAGTTATCTAATTGAAGAAACGAATGCACTTCCGGATCAATACAGCGAGCGTGCATTGCGCTACAGATTTGTTTATGTGAATCCGAAAGGTCTTTCAAGCGAAGACAGTTTAAAATTGATGGCTGCCTGGAAAGAGGACAAACGTGCTGCCGGATATATTTTTCGTCATAAAAAATTAACCTGGAGTGTAGGCACAGAAGTGATGGAAAAACCAATGATTTACCTCTTGAACGACAGTGTTGCCAAGTCTTTTAAACATATAGAACTAAGTATAAAAAATAAATTTATTTCTCGATACAAGTCGCGAAATGTTGTAGCTTATGTTAAAGGGAAAGTAAAGCCCGATAGTATGATTGTTGTTTCGGCACATTACGATCATTTAGGTCGTATGGGAAAAACAGCTCTTTTCCCCGGAGCAAACGATAATGCTAGTGGAGTTGCCTTAATGCTGAATTTAGTAAAGCACTATGCCTTGACTGAAAACAAGCCCGATTATTCAATTCTGTTTATTGCCTTTGCTGCTGAAGAAGCGGGATTAAAAGGATCATTGCATTATACCCAAAATCCATTGAAGCCTCTTTCAAAAATTAAATTCCTGATCAATTTAGATTTAACCGGTACAGGTGATGAAGGCATCACGGTAGTTAATGCCACTGAATTTCCTGAACACTTTGATAGGATCAAAAAAATAAACGAAGAAGAAAATTATTTCACCTATGTAGGTAGTAGAGGAAAGGCAAAAAATTCTGATCATTATTATTTTAGCGAAGCAGGTGTTCCTTCTTTTTTTATTTACACGATGGGAGGAATTAAAGCTTATCATGATATTTATGACATTCCTGAAACATTACCGCTTACTCGATATCGTCAGTTGTTTCGATTGATCGATGATTTTATTAAAGGAATACACTAGTATTGGTTTGTTTCTTCCAAAAACCTATTGAATCTCATGTAGGTTTAAAATATTTTTTTTAAACTTTGTAGTCTAAATCAAAAAAACTCAATAGCTATGAGAAATTTATATCTCTTCATTTATTGCATTTTAATTTCAGTATCAACTCAAGCCCAACCTACCATTACTCAATCGGATGCACCCGTAGCAGGCACCCAATGGACCGAATTTGACGATGATCGTCCGGGAATTTTTACGTTAGGGGCAGCTGGAGCGAACCAATCGTGGAATTATGCAACAGGATTCATGACTCAATCAACCAATTACCTTAGCTTTAGTTCCATCGCCTCATTACCTGGCAATTTATCATCACAATTTCCTGGAGCCAATCTTGCTTTGAACTTTCCAAGCGATTCTATTTGCCAATATTTTGATGTGAACAATACCGGTATTTATATTGATGGCCTTTATACTTATTCAATGTTGGCCATGCCGCCATTCAATAAGTTTGATTACAACCCGAATAACTTATTCATTCCATTCCCTTTTACCTACAATGGTGTACGAAATCATGTCTCCAAACAAGAAGTTGTTATTGTTGGTACGCCATCCATTAAGACCGTAATCTCCACTTTGCAACAATTTAATGGGGATGGATATGGAAGTTTAACAACGCCTGCAGGAACGTTCCCTAATGTACTTCGCATTAAATCATTCAGCTATAGTATTGACTCAACCTTTGCCGACATATCCGGCACCGGTAACTATATCTTCGTGAATAGTGGGGGAGCTTCTGATTCTAGCTACTCTTATTTTCATATGCGCAATGGTGTAAATTCATTTTTATGTGTTGTGGATATGAACAATACCAATACCGTTGTAGAAAGTGTAAGTTATCTTGTGAATGGAATTGTAGGAATTGAAGAAACCAGTAATCCGCCATCCGTTTTAGTTTATCCAAATCCTTTGATCGATCAAAAATTAAACATCCATATTGATCAAGATGATGTATCACAGGTCAGAATCTATAATGAGCAGGGGCAAGTTGTCTATCAACAAGCTGTATACGGAGCCGATACCTATTCATTTGAATTCGATTTTAGCAAAGGGTTTTATCTCTATCAACTGATATCTCATGGTGGACAAATCATAAGCAACGGAAAATTTATTAAACAATAAAGTAGCATTTACTATAGAAAAGGGATGATTCTATCATCCCTTTTTTTGTTATGAATAAATTGAAATAGAAATTCAGAAACAATATTTTTCTTTTTATGTTCATAATAGTAAATTTCAATATGAAAAAATCCATAACCCTTTTCTTTCTATCTCTATTTTGCATAAGTGGCGCAGTATATGCTCAGGGATGTTCTGACGCAGGATTTTGCTCAGCCGGATCTATGCAAAATCACAATGGCCAAGATGAATATGTAAACCTAAGCAAAGTGAGTGCCTCTATCAGCTATGGTGTCGGAGAGCAAGGAGTAAGCATTGTCCAATTCACCCCTGAAGTTCAAATTGGATTGTTTACCGGCACACAAATTCAGGTAAAAATTCCTTTTATGGCCATCAATGGCAATATAGGAAGCAACAGCGGATTGGGTGATGCAATATTTTCTATTACTCAAAAACTTCCAATCGACTTAAACGATGGAGACATTCTTATTACGGCCGGTAGTCGCATACCCATAGGAACGACAGATGAAAAAGATAAAGACGGTCCTTTACCTATGCCGTATCAAACTGGATTAGGAACCTTGGATGGCATTGGTGGTCTTTCGGTCAGACTTAAACAATGGAAAATGAGTGCAGGCTTTCAGTGGGTAATGGATGATCAAAACAAAAACCAATTTTTACGAGCCGCTTGGCTGGGCAATGAGGATGCACAAAAATATTTTGAATCCAACAAATTGAAGAGAGGTAATGATGCTTTGTTGCGCATTGATCGATCGTTAAAGGTTGGACGATTTGTATTCACTCCGGGAGTATTGGGCATTTATCGTTTAAACAAAGACTCGTATGTAAATGAGAATGGAGTAAGAAGCAGTATTAGTGGAAGCGATGGACTAACATTGAACATCAATCTAAGTTCCGACATAAAAATAAATGACAAAGCCGGATTGAATGTGATAGCAGCTTTTCCCGCTGTAGTGCGCGACAAACGACCTGATGGACTTACACGTAGTGCGGTTTTAAGTTTTACCTTTTCACGAACATTGGGAAATTAGCAGTATCTATACAAGACCTGCTTTTGGTTTGGTATAGATAATTGCGAGTTGTTTCTCGTTCTAAACTCTACGAGCAATAACTCGGAAAATCAACTCAGCTTTTTTACCTTAGTTGCATGAAGGTTGTTAAACTTTTTGCTGTAGTCTTTATTGTCTTTATCCTGTTATTGGGTGGAGGCATCTACTTTTTTCTTCATAAACAAAAACCTCATTACAAAGGAGCGGTGTACATCAAAGGGTTTGAAAATCCTTGTGAGATTTTGTACGACTCTTATGGCATTCCACACATTATAGCACAAAGTGAACCGGATGCCTACCGTGCTCTGGGTTTTGCAGTGGCGCAGGAACGATTGTTCCAAATGGAAATGATGCGAAGAGTTAGCAGCGGAAGATTGTCTGAAGTTTTTGGAGTTAATACATTAGAAATAGATCGTTTTTTTCGCATGGTGGGTTTTAATCATTTAGCTTCCAGAGAAGTTGAACGAAATTTCAACAATCCGCATGCTCCATGGACCAAAGCCTGTTTAGCTTATATTGAAGGATTAAATCATTTCATCGAAAATGAAAATCTACCGGTGGAGTTTACTTTGCTTGGATTTACACCAAAACCTTATACGCCTGAAGACATGTATTTGATTGCATCGTATATGTCTTTTTCTTTTGCTATGGGCATTAAAACAGATCCGCTTCTGCAACGGATACTTCAAAATCATGGCCCTACTTATCTCTCTGATTTTTCTTTAGGTTTCGATTCAACCAAAATATGTTTGCCCAACGATTGTCAAAACAGCATTCGGCAATTTCCATCTGTGCATGATCGCTTAAGTGCACTGAGAATGCCACAAATCACCGGAAGTAATGCATGGATTGTTTCTCCTCAAAAAAGTAAAAGCAATTCCGTTTTATTTGCCAACGATCCGCACATCGAATTCAGTCAACCGGCCGTTTGGTACGAGGCGCATCTGTCTTATCCCGGTGTGGAATTTACCGGACATTTTTTAGCCGGCTTATGCTTTGCTCCTTTAGGACATTCGCTGCATCATGTTTGGGGAATTACTATGCTACTCAATGATGATGTCGATTTTCTTTTTGAGAAATATGCTGACAATGATAGTACTAAAGTTAAAGGTATTATTAAGGACTATCCTATTGATGTGCAGGAGGAAATTATATTGGTAAAAGATAGCGCAGCAGAAAAATTAATTGTTCGGAGGACTAAAAATGGGCCTATCTGCTCTGATGTAATGAAAGATATTAAATCTATGTCAGATCAACCAGTTTCTTTATCATGGACCTATTTGAAAACCGAAAATGATCTTTTGCAGGTGATGTATGGTATGATGCATGCCAAAAACATGAAAGTATTTAGGAGAGAGCTTGAAAAAATTGCTTCGCCCGGACTAAATATCATGTATGCCGATAAGGAAAATATTGCTTGGTTTGCTGCCGCTCATTTTGTGAAACGAAACGACAGTATATTTCCCAGTCTATTTCGTTCAGCATATAGCAACAACTTTAACGACAGCTATTTTGACCCGAAGAATAATCCTTGTTCGGTAAATCCCGAACGCGGATATGTGTACTCTGCTAACAACCAACCCGAGCCAAAAAATGGAATGTTTCATCCGGGATATTATGTGAATGATGACCGGGCTTTACGAATAACACAGGTATTGTCTTCAAAGGATAAGCTAAGTGTTGAAGATTTTAAAAATCTTCAATTGGATGATACCTCTCAAGTGATGAATGCGGTCAAAAATATTCTGATAGCAGAAATCAAAAATGTTGATCATTCTGAAATAAATGCAGCTGAACTATTTCAACAGCTTAAAAAATGGAACGGAAGTTTTAATAAAGAAGAGTCCACCCCTGTGTTTTTCAATCAATTCTTATTTGAGGTATTGGAGTTATTGTTATTGGATGAATTGGGGACAGAAGATTTTAAGGCGATGCTTAAAACACATGTTTTAAAAACCGGTATGGAACGTATTCTCAAAAACGATAGTAGTGTATGGTGGGACAATGTATTGACCAAAAATCATCGGGAAACGAAAATTGAAATCATCAATCAAGCTTTTTATAATGCTGTTCGTAAACTAAATACAGTGTATGGAAAGAAATATGAAAAATGGAAATGGGGAAATGCTCATCAATTGGAACACCCTCATTTAATTGGGAAACAAGAACCGCTGAACAAAATTTTGAATGTAGGTCCATTTGCCACTAGCGGTGGTAACGAAACTGTGAACAATATGGGATATGAAATGAATGAAAAGGGAAAAATGCTAGTTCGCTTTGGTCCAAGCATGCGTAAAATTCTTGATCTTGCTCATCCTGAAGAAGGATGGAACATATCGCCTACTGGTCAATCGGGTAATTTCATGAGTAAACACTATAGAGATCAGGCAGAAATGTTTGTCAATGGTTCGTATCGTTCCATGACAATGAATCATGAAAGGATTAAGACAGAATATAAATCGAAAATGATGTTAAAACCTAAACGATGAGATCTGTGCTGCTTGCTTTGAATCAATGCCAATTAATCTTCCATACATTCGATGAATCAAATGCAAGGAAAATGTATTTAAGAATAGAATACAAGTAAGAAAGGACAGTATAATCATACTGTTGATTCCAACCGATGGAGCCATGATACTAAAAAAAATCAGTGTCAGGTTTACGAATGCAATCAAAAACACAGTGCCGGTCTGACGAAATCCATTTCTTAAAATCATATGATGCAAATGATTTCTATCGGCCATCAATGGAGATCGTTTTTCTATTAATCGTATAATCGAAACTCGTATCAAATCGTATATCGGTACAAACAAAGTGGCAAAGACTAATTTGGAAACTTCTAAACTATTGAGTGTGTTTCCAAATGGTTGATTTAATAATTCAATAGCCATTACCGCCATCATAAATCCTATGATCATAGATCCGGTATCACCCATAAAGACTTTTGCGGGATGCAGATTAAAGGCTAAGAAAGAGAGTAACGAACCAGCAACACAGAAACATAAACAGGTATAAGTATAATTTCCTGCTGTATAAAACATGACACCGAAAACAGAGGCCATAATCACGCCCAATACACCAGCTAAACCATCAATGCCATCAATTAGATTAAATGCATTGGTAAACGATACCACAAAAAGCAGGGTTAACGGAATTTGAAACATGGGTGCAATTTCATTGATCCCAAATAAACCATAGAAGGAAACTATTTTTATGTCACCTGCAACAATTAATAATGCTGCTAGTATTTGCAAAAACAATTTACTCAGTGCTTCAATATTTAATAAATCATCAAAAAAGCCGGTGAAGAACATAATCATTAAAGCAGCAGATAAGTAACCGGATGCAGGAGTTTGATAGAAGGCTGAGAAAATGAAAAACGAAACAAAAGTTCCAATAAATATGGCTATGCCTCCCATATTCGGTGTATGGTTTGCGTGTTGTTTTCGCTCATCGGGCGTATCAAATAAATTCCATCGGGTACACACCTTTAACCACATCGGCATCCATGCAAAGCAAATAATGTAAGCCATCAGTGCCGGTAAAATAATCTTAGAGAGTATAGGTACATCCATAGGTTAGGGTTTTACTTTTTCTTTTTTATCTGAGCGTTCGGATGATGTTTAGTTCTACCCTTCTATTCTTTCCTTTAATATCTTGGTTCATATTGTCAACAACAGGAACCAATTCACCAAAAGCTATAGTGCGTATACGTGACTCCTCAATTCCTTGTTTCATCAAGTATGTTTTAATAGCATCGGCTCTTTTTTGACTCAATATCATATTGTATGCCTCATCACCTTCATCATCGGTATGACCGGATAATATCATGACGGTGTTTTTATCGCTATACAAACTATCGAGGGTTTGTTCCAATAAATCGAAATGCATTGTTCGCACATCTGCTTTATCGGTTTCGAACTCGATATTACCCATGCGGATTTGTTTCTCTTTTGGTTTTGCATTAGGATCAGGACAACCATTAAACTCTTTTGATCCTTTTATGTAAGGACAAGCGTCTTCAAAATCGCTGATCCCATCTTTATCTGTATCGGGACAGCCCATAGTGGCCGCTGTACCTTTCACATAAATACACTGATCAATTTTATTTGGAATACCGTCACCATCTGCATCAATATCCGATACCGGACATCCTTTTGTTTCAGCAGGTCCTGCTTCATCCGGACAGAGGTCATTCGCATCCATTATTCCATCGCCATCCATATCTCCTGTTTTAGAAACATTCTTTTGAATTGGACAACCATTATTGGATGCTTCACCAAATACATCCGGACATTGATCTTCTGCATCAATTACACCATCCAAATCTTTATCGCTGAAGACTATACTTTCTTTGCCATCCTTTTTATTGTTCTTCTTAGGACCAATAGGCAAAACAGAAACCGAAAGTTCGAATGATCCGGGCGAAGCTGCAGAAGCCAATTGAGAAGTAGTGATATCATAACTCAATCCCAATAGCATTCGCTTTACCTGAAAGCCGGTGTGCAATACAATTGCGCCTTCATTTCTATAAAATGTTCCGAACTGAAGAACATTCTCATTGTTCATTTTAAAATCAGCCAATACACCCCCTACTGTTTCTGCAAATGGACCTTGTGAGGTATACATCAACATTGGAGAAAGTTTGGTTTGTTCATTGACTCTTATAGAAGCTCCTACTTGTAGATTTAACTTGGAAGGCAAAATGTTTTGATCAATGATAAATGTTTCCTTTGGCTCAATAATATGGTGTAAGGCTGCACCCACATATGGTTTTATTTTTCTGCTCTCGTCTAATGAACCATGCTCGTATAAAAATCCAGCATTCAAGTCGGGGCGATTTGTTTTCAGCGAACTGAAAATTTCACCGGAGTTAAGATTGGGATCAAAACTTCCATCGGGAGAATACTGATTATCGAAACTCATCTTTGATGGATCGAAACTCTTTTGAATTAATCCTACTTGAAAACCAAAACCTAAAATATTTTTTCCTATGGGTTGACGATAGCCAAATGTACCTTGAATATTCGTTTGCTTAATGCCAGCTTCGCCAGTTCCTTGATGCATAAAATAGGCTCCAAAGCCAAAGCGTTCAACCGCTTTGTCTACACTAAAACTTTGTGTACTGTAGTTTACTGCGTTAGACCATTGTGTTCTATACAATCCGCTTATTCGTACGTAGTCTATGCCGTGTCCTGTAAAGGAAGGATTGTTGTAGATCGGATTATTGAAAAACTGAGAGAAATGAGGATCCTGAGCGTGAACCGAAAAGCTCAGCAGCGAAATCATTAAGTATGTTGCTAATCTTTTCATGTTTATCGTATCACGCTTATTTTACCTTGGAAGGTTTTTTCACTTCCATCATTTAATTCAACATTGATCAAATAAGAATAAGTACCATTTTGTACAGTATTGCCCTTTAAGCTTCCATCCCATCCGCTAAGTGCATTGTCGTTGTTGTAAATCAGATGTCCCCATTGATTGAAAATTTTCATTTCAACGTTTTGCAAATTGGGAGCTCTGACTCTAAAAATATCGTTCACGCCATCGCTGTTGGGTGTGAATGTGGTGGGTATAAATACTTTTAAATCGGTGCTAACAAAAACGATTTTTGTTTCCGTACTGCTGCAACCATCGCTGCTTGTAGCTTGTAGAGTAATTGTATAATATCCGCTTTGGGTATAGGTATAAGTTGGGTTGGCTGCAAATGATGTTCCACCTCCATTAAGGGTATCACCAAATTGCCAAAGGTATTGTACGCCTGCAACACTAGCCGACTGAAAAGCAACAGCGTATCCGTTTTGAACTGTGCTTACTGAATAATTGAATGTTGAAACAGGAACCGGACTTACAAATATATTTACCGGATATCGAGATTTTCTTTTACATCCATTCGCTCCGGTTACATCAATAAAGTACGAAGTAGTGTTTTGTAGTATGGGCGATTGAAACGAATTCCCATTCCCAACTATACTGCCTCCTGTTAAACTGTTGTACCAAACATAAGTGTCATTATTGGGATTATCTGCTTGAAGTAACACCGCTTGATTTCCACAGATGGTGGTATCACTTATATTCGGATCTTCGGGTACAGGCATAGCATTTACCAAAACAGAATCACTTACGATAAATGTTCCATTGCCTTGAGTTACCATAACGTAGTAGTAACCATAAAGCTTTGCGTAAATCTGTTGTGCTGTTAATCCTGCCACCGGAGCACCATTGTAAAACCATTGATTTCCACTACTGAAGTTTGAGCTCAACAGAACTGAATCACCAGAACAAAATGTAGTGGATCCAATAATGTTCATGATGCTTCCTTGTGTTACTTTAATAACTACAACAGTAGGAGATTGATTGCTGCAACCAAAAGAGTTGGTTACGGTTACTGAAAAAGTTCCGCTATCATTCACCATTATGTTTTGAGTGCTGGCTCCATTTGACCATAGGTAGTTTACATTGGTATTGTTACAATTCAAACTCACTGTGTTGCCCGCATTAAGCAATACATATCCTAAAGGTGTTATGCTGGCGGTATCAATTGGGTGATGCGATACCAATATGGATGATGAAACTGATGTACATCCAAAGTTATCACTTGCCAATACTGTATATGCTCCGCTGTTTTTTACTACAATGTTCTGAGTTGTCTCTCCGCTTGACCAAACATAAGTTGCTCCACCTTGCGCTTCTAAAATAACACTGTCGCCCGGACAAAAGGTTGTATCTCCCAAAGCAGATATAGTGACAGCAGGTCCGCTTGAAATGCTTGCAATAATAGGGCCTGCTGTAGCTTTACATCCTGCACTGTCGCTTACGGTTACATAATAATTTCCTGCCTGTGTTAAAAAAATCTGTTGCGTAGTGGCTCCATTAGACCATAAATAACTGTTGGCTGTATTGCTTGTAATTAATAAAGAATCACCATTGCAAATAGAAACATTTCCTGCAGGATTGGTAACCGCTGATGGTGGCTGTCCTACTATAATGGAAATACTGTTGGAGAAATAAACCGACCCAATGGTATCGTATCCAATACAGGTAAATTGACTGGTTCCAGGATTAGGTATTTGAATAATTGACGATGATGGAGTATTAAATAAATAGGTTCCATTTTTATACCAACTGTAGGATGCCAAATTATTAATAGAAGAACTTAATATGACTGTATCGCCAAAACAAAAAGTATTGCTTCCATTGTTGGAACTAAGTGTGATGGTACTGTTAGAAACATTTTGAATTTTTCTGATCAACTGATTATAACAATCGGCAACATACAGACCATTGTCGTTGGGATTAAAAGTTATACCTGTTGCCCCATCAAATCTTGCTTGAGTTCCTACTCCATTCACTGCACCTGTAGCTCCCGGTTGACCGGCATAGGTTGATACCGTAGGGAATGCTCCCGAACTGATTTTACGTATGGTAAAATTATACCCATCCGCTATATAAATGTTGTTCTGTTTATCTACAGAAACATCCCATGGATAATTAAACATAGAGGCCATTGGTTGTCCATTGGATGAACCAATTATACCAACACCCGCTATGGTGCTTACATTTCCTGTCGGGCTTACTTGACGAATCAAATGATTCCACTCATCGGCTACAATAATGTTTTCGTTTATGTCTAAACAAATTCCATAAGGACGATAAAAACGTGCTGTATTTCCAACTCCATCGTTCGTCCCGCTCATATATGGCATACCGGCTAAGGTGATCACATTTCCATTTTCCAGCTTTCGGATGGTATGGGTCATATGATCGGCTATGTAAACGATTCCATCTTCTGTAACACATATACCACTTGGAAATCCAAAACTCGATAACATGGCGGGTCCGTTGGTGGTTCCGAAACTTCCGGTTCCGGCAATGGTGGTTACCACTCCTTGTGGAGTAATTTTTCTGATTTTATAATTCTTCGTATCAGCTACATACACATTGTCGGCTGTATCACAAGCAACAGCCCATGGTTCATAGAATGATGCATTGCTGCCTATTCCATCGAAAGAACCTATGATACCTGATCCTGCAAATGTGCTTACTAAACCAGCAGGAGTTATTTTACGGATGACGTGATTGTTTCGATCGGCAACATATAGATTTCCATTCTTGTCAGAACTTACTCCATGCGGCCCATCAAATGTAGCCATGATTCCCACTGCATTAGTCATGCCGGTAGTATCGACTTTGCCCGCCCAGGTACTCACCAATTGCGCATTGGAAAACAATGGCAACAGCATTATCCATATGATTAACTTTAACCTCATGCAGAATAGCTCTTTTGAATTTGAGTAGTATATGCCGGAGTATTAAATGGAACAGAAACTTTTCCTGTTTCCAGTGCTGCTTGTGGCAACAAACGAATTATGGCAGATCTATACTTGGAAGAAATTTCTTCCCAACGATACCTGCGATAAGCAATTTCATACATATCCTTCGACACTTTTCTTCTTTGATTTTGGTCCATGGTGTTGATCACATCGACCAACTCATTTACATTCCTGAAATACGCAGCTTTACCCTCTGTGGTTTCAAAATTGTAAGAAACATTGAATGCAAGCACCGGACGGGCCAAATACATCGCCTCAACCAACGATGGATTGGTACCTCCTGCACTATGACCATGCACATAAAGCGAACAATTACTTCGAATGATATCCAAACGAACTTGTTCATAGATGGGATCGAGTATGGTGATGTTTGAGTAAACACTGTATTTTTCGCGCAACATCTTTCCATATTGATTGTGATTCCAAATACCAATGATCACCAATCTGTTTTGAGGGGTTTGTGCAAATGCCTCCAATATGATGTGAATATTGTTCTCTGGTTCAATGCGACAAACCGTAAAGGCATAATCGCCCTTAACAAAAGGATAGCGCTCAACAAACGACTCGTACTTCTTTAATCGTAAGGCATGATCTGCACCATATTCTATCAATACGGCCTCTTTGCCATATTCATTTCTTACATAATCTTGAATCGCTTTATTGTCTGCAATTACGGTATCGGCAAAACGCACCGCTATGCTCTCCGAAATTTTTAAATATCGTTTTACAAATCCATTCCACTTGTCTCTTTTCCATTCAAGTCCATCTATGTTTACAATGATGGGCTTAGATGAGAATGCTTTTATGAATGGAATCAATAAAGCTCCCGAAACGCCTAATAATAAAAGTACATTAGAATATAACAGAGCATGAATCATACTGATCATGTCATAAAGAATGCTTTGATATCCATTTGCATTCAATGGAATGTAATGCAGACGTGCTTTTTTATAATGAGTCGGTCTTTTCTTTTGAAAGTAATATTTGGTGCTGCAATAAACTCGAATATCGAATTTGCGACCTAAATGTTGGACTAAGAAATTAGCGAGTGTTTCGAAACCACCATAGCGTGCAGGTAGTCCGGTACAACCTATTATTGAGAGTTTTGGTTTAGGTAGATTGGGCATACATTTCTGTTAACTAAAATGTTATACCGAAAAAGTACCTAAGAAGGTTACTTTTTAATTAAAAATTTCTTTTGTAAGATTTTCGAGAAAATAGAATGGTTTAGCCTATGCGGAATTTTACCATAGCACCACCTAAAGTAGAGTCTTCAATTTTTATTTCGCCATTTCGCTGATCAATCAGCTTTTTACAAAGGGTAAGACCCGCTCCGGTGCTTTCAAATTCATCTTTAGGCCGTAAGGTTTGGAACATTCTAAATACCTGCTGTCGCAGTTCTGGTTTTATACCTTTCCCATTGTCCGACACATAGAAATACAAACCTTGTGCTTCTTTTATAGCTCCTACTTCTATCATCATATTGGTTCCTGAAGGATGATGTTTTATAGCATTGCTAAGCAATTCAGAAAGAATTTTGTGTAAGGCCACTCTGTCGCCTTCAAATATCAAATCAAACGTGTTCACTTTCAAACTGAGTTGTTCGGGCAAATTAACACTACTGACTACAAAATGTATGAACTCGTTTAAATCAATGGTTTCATTTTTTATTTCCGAATTTAATGTTGCGGTATAATCCACCACTCCCTTGAGTAAATTTTGCATTCGCTTTATTCTACCCAACATCAGTGAAAAGTTATCTTTCAAACTTTGCGGACTGTTTTCAGGAAGTTCTTCTTCAATCCAACTTGCAATTTGTTCAACGGCACGCAAAGGTGCATTCATGTCGTGCGTAAGTAAATACAACAAGTCTTTAATTTCCTTTTCGGTTTTTTGTAATTGTGTTGTGGAGCTATTCATATCTTTATTTAAAATCTTCTCTTCCATAACTTCTAATGATTCGGTGAGTGCGTATAGATCTACCGGTTTATGAACGATATCAAATGTTCCCGGATCAAATTGCAATATCGGCTCCAGTTCTTCTGAAGTGGCAGCGGTCACAAATATGATTGGAATATGTCTTGTTTTCTTATTGGTTCGAATCAAACGGGCAACTTCAAATCCGTTTACTTCAGGCATACGTACATCCAATAGTACAATATCCACCTGCTCTTGCATGAGCACTTTAAAAGCATCGCTTCCTGACTCTGCTTTTGTAATTTTTCGGAAATCGTTTTCTAAAACCGTTTCCATACTGATAAGATTTTCAATCTGATCATCTACCATCAGTATATGAACTGAAAAAACCTTCTCTGTTGTTTTCTTGTTTTGTTGTTCAGAACAATCTGGCATGGGGCAATAAATATTCTGCTTAGGGGCAGTGTGTTTTCTGTATATGAAAAATCAGTATTAAAGGTTGCACTCCTTCAAAAAAAAGAGCATCAAATTTTAATCTGATGCTCAATTTATATGAAATCAATTGTTTTTTATCTGAATAAATGGACAGAACCTTGCAATTGTTCACTTTTCACAGAAATGAGATAAAAGTACACTCCTTCTGCAACTTCTTTGCCATTGGTATCTTTTCCATCCCAACAGAAGTTTCCTTTTTGTTTCTCGAATACCAATTTACCCCAACGGTTAAATATTCTTACAGAACTACATTCTGCAAAATCACCTATTGCATCTAAGGAAAAGCAATCGTTCTTGCCATCATTATTTGGAGTAAATACATTTGGTGTTCCGTTTAAGTAGTCTTGCAGACTTAATACCGGATTGCTGAGTGTAGCAGTATCCGTACAATTATTATAAGTCGCGATTAAGGTGATGGTTCCAATTTGTTCAAAAGGATAAAAATGAATCGGGTCCATGTCGCTACTCGAATCACCGTCACCAAAATCCCAAATATAATTGTTGGCCCCTGTGCTTGTATTGGTAAAGAATAGCGTTACTCCAGCACAGGTTACACTGTCTTCGTATGTAAATGAAGCCTCAGGCTGAGGATCAACATTAATGGTTACATCATCATCATCGGTACAGCCATTTAAATCGGTTACAGTAACCGTATAGGTAGTTGTAGCACTAGGAGTCGCAATTGGATTCGCAATGTTTGGATCATTCAAATCGTTCGGTGGATCCCAAGAGTAAACCACTCCACCACTAGCATTTAAATTCACAGCGCTGCCATCACAGATTACGGTATCGGCACTTGCTACGGCAACCGGCAATGGGAATACCATTATTGAAACACTATCGCTGGCTTCACATCCATTTGCATCGGTTACCAATACCGTGTAGGTTGTTGTAACACTTGGAGTTGCTACCGGATTTGGAATATTTGCATTATCTAAACTTCCTATCGGAGTCCAAGAATAGGTAACACCACCGCTCGCTTGCAAGGTAATGGAACTGCCTAAACAAACTCCCGCATCGGCTCCTGCATCAGCTGGTGGCAATGGATTAACGGTAACGATAACCGAATCGGAATTGCTGCAACCATTGTTATCCGTAACCAAAACAGTATAAG
>Ga0116144_10000268_pt1 | contig 70836 bp, 50 predicted proteins | sample AD_UKC035_MetaG_FD_89746 | JGI IMG/M metagenome (GOLD analysis project Ga0116144, IMG submission 89746) | Active sludge microbial communities of municipal wastewater-treating anaerobic digesters from USA - AD_UKC035_MetaG | ecosystem: Engineered > Bioreactor > Anaerobic > Digestate | place: USA...
GTGCAGATGATCGTCGATGATCTTAAATATAAACACAGCGGCGGTTTCGGCAGCTTGAACATCCATAACCAGCTGCTGCGCAGCCAGCTCGATCAACTGGCCGGCAAAATGCCGGAACTGCTGAAAAACAGCAATTTTGTCCTTGCCTATCTGCGCAAGATGCAGCCGGGCGAAGATACCAACTGGCAGCAGAACGACCAGATCAAGCTCGAACTGCTCGAAAAAATGTATCAGTATGTCCGTCCGCTCGAGCCGTTATTCAACTCGCTCAAAGCGCACCTCATCTATCATATTCTCGATCTCAAGCGCAAAAACGGCGTCTACGACAGGGCGCTGTTCATCGAATATCTCAAACTTCCGCGTCCGGTTTCCTATATCAAACAGGCAATTCTCGAAACCAATGAAGGCCGCAACTTCCGCGTCGACCTCAACGCCAATTACAGTTCATCGACACTGTTCGGCCGAATCGGCAGTGATGAGCCGATCGTGCGCGACTATCTCCAGGCTCTGCTGGTCGATCAGAACGATACCGGTATTTTTCAAAGTTACATCGAGACCAACTATCTCAACCGGATCTTTGCCGAAACCAAGATAGTTAACGGCATCGGCGACATGGAACAGTGGTTCTCGCTGCTCAGCGCTTACGAAGTGAAAGCGCTCAAAGAGCGCATCGAGCTTGACCTGCTGCCGACAAACCGGCTGGTAATAAGACCGCAGGATCAGATCTCGCTCGATGTCAGTGTCAAGAACGTTAAAAAACTTATAGTTAAGATCTATAAGATCAATCTCGCCAGCTACTACCGCGAGAACATGGAAGAAGTTACCACAGCCATCGATCTCGACGGTCTCGTGGCGAATGAAGAACGTCTGATTGAATACCCGCAACCCGAACACCGACGCCATGTCGAGAAATTCGCATTCCCGGAACTTAAAGAAAATGGCGTCTATGTCGTCGAGTTGATCGGAAATGGCATGAGCAGCCGCGCGCTGATCCGGCGTGGGCAGCTCTATTTCGCCGAGCGCAGTGGCCCGGCCGGCCAGCTTTTCACCATTTTTAACGACGAGGGTGAACAGGTCGAAGATGCCGTAATCATGCTCGCCGGTCAGGAATACAAGCCTGACGAGCAGGGCGTCATCAATGTTCCTTACAGCACTTCTCCGCAGAATCGCAAGTTTCTGGTTAAACAGGGCGACATTGCCACTCTGCATACTTTTTATCATCAGTCGGAAAGCTATAATCTGACCGGAAGTTTTCATGTCGATCGCGAGGCTCTGATCGAAGGTAAAACTGCCACTCTGGTATTCCGGCCGGCCCTTACTCTTAACGGCATGCCGATCGACGTCGGACTGCTCAAAGAAGTGGCGCTGCTGATAACCTCGACAGACCGCGAAGACGTCGTGTCAACCCGCGAAATTTCAGGCTTCGAACTCTTCAACGACAAAGAATCAACCTTTGAATTCAAGGTTCCCGAAAAGCTCAGCCAGATCAACTTTGCTGTCCGCGCCAAAATCGATAATCTCAGTCAGGGCAAAAAGATCGACCTCAACGTCGACCGGCGCTTCTCGGTAAATGCAATCGATCGCAGCGAAAAGACCCTCAGCTTCTTCGTGCGCCGCTCCGGCAATATGCACATAGTTGAGCTGCTCGGCAAAAGCGGCGAGCCCTGCGCGCAGATTCCGGTAAATGTTGAGGTTAAGCACCGCTATACAAGTCGCACGCTGCTGACCACCCTGCAGACGGACGACAGCGGCAGGGTCTATCTTGGCGCCCTCAAAGACATCCAGTATGTCCGCCTGAGCGGGGCTGATATGAATGACCATCAGTTCTCGCCCGGCCAGGACCAGGTAACTCAGCCTGATCAGATCTGTGCGCGAACTGGCAGCGAGATCGTGGTTCCGCTGCCGGATGCGCCCGATCTTAAAATCGAAGACATCTGTTCGCTTTACGAGATCAGAGGCGGCACTTATGTCGAAGACTTTACCGGCAAAGTCAGCAGCAAAGATCGCGGTCTGCTGATCAAAGACCTGCCGGCCGGCGACTTCGAGCTTTATCTCAAACAGTCACTCAACGCCATTCAGATTAAAATCGGCGATGGGAAGAAGGTGCGCGGTTATCTGGTCGGCCAGCGTCGCTGCCTGCCGCTGACCCGACCGATGGCGCTGCAGATTGTCGATGCGAAACCCGATTCATCCGGAAACAAACTGGTCGTAAATCTTGCCAACACCGGGCGAGATATTCGCGTCCATGTGGTTGCGGCAAGATTCCTGCCTGAATTCATGATCTTTGACGAGTTCGCCGCCATGCAGCCGCCGCTGCTTGGTATCACCGCTCTTTCGCTGCCTGAATCACGTTATCTGTCAGGTCGAAATATCGGTGATGAATATCGCTATATCCTTGAAAGACGATATTCAAAGATCTTTCCGGGTAATATGCTGCGGCGCCCCGGCCTGTTGCTGAACCCATGGTCGCTGCGCAAGACCGAAACGACAACCAGAGATGCCCTTGGCGGCGGCGCCTGGAGTGGTGCGACTGCCCCTTCTGCTCAGAGAGCAGCATCGCTCGAACGCAGTCGAAAAAAAGAAGCTGCTGCCACAAGCATGCAGGGCTTCGTCAATCTTGACTTCCTTGAAGAACCCTCGATTCTGCTGGCCAACCTGCAACCTGACGAAAACGGACAGCTCGAAATCGATCTCAATCAGTTCGGTCCGCGCCATAACCTGCAGATTCTGGCTGTCGATCAGTATGCTGTCGCTTACCGCGAAATCTCATTCCCGGAAGTAGCGGCAAAACATCGAGATCTTCGTCTGGCCCGCGGCTTCGATCCTGAAAAGCATTTTTCCGAACAGAAGAATATCACTGCGCTGACTGCTGAAAAAGCTCTTGCCATCGAAGACATTACGACGACCCGCATCGAACTGTTCGATACGCTGCCCGCCGTGTATCGCCTGTTTATGGCACTTAATGCCGATGCCAAGCTCACTGAGTTTTCGTTCATCAACGGCTGGCCGACGCTCGAAGAAGCGCGCAAGCTCGAGCTCTATTCGAAGTATTCCTGCCACGAACTGAATTTCTTTATCTACAAAAAGGACCGCAAGTTCTTTGACAACGTGGTGAAGCCTTATATCGCCAACAAGCGCGACAAGACCTTCATCGACAAGTGGCTTCTGGACCTTGACCTCAAGGAATATCTCGAACCCTGGGCTTTCAGCCGCCTCAATGCCTTTGAGCGCATTCTGCTTGGACAGCGCCTGCCGGATCAGGGTGCTTCGCTCGAAAGACATTCGACCGACAGTTTCGATCTGCTGCCAGAAGACCGTGAACGCTTCAATCACCTGTTCAAGACTGCGCTGAAGGGCAGTGCACTCGAAACCGGTGATGGCAAGGGATTCGCGGCCGCGTTCGAAGATGCTGTTAAATCGCAGAATGAGTATGAAGATCTGAGCCTGGCCGAGCCCGCACCGATGGAAATGGATATGGAAGAGGCCTACGCGCCGACGCCATCGATAGCTGCCAAGTCACGTGCGATGAAGCCGATGGCGCCGCCGCCCCCGCCATCCGCAGCGCCAGCTGGTCTTATGCGCGAATTGAAGGAAGAGGCGGCATTTGCCGATGATTTCGATGGCGGTAAAATGAAAGACGCCTCAGGTCGGCGCGAGCAGGTGCGCCAGATGTTCAGACAGGTCGATACCACTGAAGAGTGGGTTGAAAATAATTATTATCAGCTGCCCATCGAGCAGCAGCTCGCCGATCTCATCAAGATCAATGCCTTCTGGCGCGATTACGCCTGTCATCGCGGCAACGGCCCGTTTGTCTCGACCAATGTCGCCGAGGCTACCGGCAACTTTGCCGAAATGATGATGGCACTGGCGGTCATTGATCTTCCTTTCAAGGCCGAAAAGCATCAGACCGAATTCAATGCCGGAAAAATGTCGTTAAAAGCCGGTGGTAATGTCGTCGTTTTCCACCAGGAAGTAAAACCGGCTGCTGCTGCCGATGAAACCGCCAGCATTCTTACCGGTCAGAACTTCTTCGCTTACAACGATCGTTACTACTACGAGCGCAATCAGCGCTTCGACAAGTTCGTGACCGAAGAATTTCTGATTCGTAGGGTCTATGGCTGTCAGGTGGTAATCACCAACCCGACTTCATCGATCAAAAAGGTCGATGTGCTGATGCAGATTCCCAACGGCGCCGTGCCGGTGCTGCAAAGCCTGTATACCCGCAGCATTCATCTGCAGCTCGAACCTTTCTCGACCAAGACCGCCGAATACTACTTCTACTTCCCGCATCCTGGCAAATTCAAGCATTATCCGGTGCATGTCTCCGAAAACGAAAAGCTGCTGGCCTCGGCCAGGCCATTCGTTTTCAATGTGGTCAAAGAATTGACCAGCTTTGACAAAACCTCATGGCCCTGGATTTCTCAGCACGGCAGTGACGCTGAAGTCCTTGAATTCCTGGCCCGCGACAACGTCGAACGCCATGATCTCGAAAAGATCGCGTTCAGAATGAAGAATGAAGATTTCTTCAAAAAGACTCTCGAGCTGTTGCGCAGTCGTCATGCTTACAACCACACTCTCTGGTCTTACGGAATAACGCATCGCGACATGCCGGCTGTTCGCGAGTATCTTGCCGGTTCGCCGATTGCCAGCCAGGTTGGCAGCAGCTTATTCAGTGATCTGCTGGTCGTTAATCCGATCGACCGCCATACATATCAGCACAAGGAATATTGGCCGCTGGTCAATGCCCGTGTTTACCAGCTCGGCAAAAAGCGTGAGATTCTCAATGCGCAGTTTGCCGCACAATATCAGGCGCTGCTTTACGATCTGCGCTACCGTAAGGAACTAAGCGACTACGACCGTCTTGCTGTCGTCTATTACCTGCTGCTGCAGGATCGCATCGAAGATGCCGGCAGGCAGTTCGCTAAGATCGCTGACAAGGCACTTACAGAGACGATCCAATATCAGTATATAGAAGCTTATCTCGCTTTTTCGAACAGTGACCCCGAAAAAGCCGTCAGGATTGCCGAAAAGTACAAAGACTACCCGGTTGTGCGCTGGCGCAACTTCTTCGCCGACATTCTTGCCCAGGCCGCTGAAATATCCGGCTCAGGCCCGAAACTCACCGACGATGAAGACCGCGAACAGAAACAACGCATGCTGGCTGCCAGTCAGCCGTCCATCGAGCTTGCCATCGACAATCGCAAGGTAACTTTGCGTCATCGCAACCTTGAGAAGGTTACAGTTAACTTCTATCTCATGGATATCGAACTGCTGTTCTCACGCAAACCCTTCGTGCAGGAAGTCAGTGGCCAGTTCTCGATCATCAGACCTAATCATTCGCTCGTGCTCACACTTGACGAAAAGTCCGCGCAGTCGCCGATCGAAGTTCCCGAGCAGTATAAAGACCGCAATATGCTGATCGAGGTGACCGGTGGAGGATTGAGCCGGTCAGCGGCCTATTACCCGCATTCTCTTGCGATCAGCATGATCGAGACTTACGGCCAGATTCAGATTGCCGGTCTGCACGATGGCCGACCGGTATCGAGTGCCTACATCAAGGTCTATGCCCGCCATAAGGACGGTCAGGTTCATTTCTACAAGGATGGCTACACTGATCTGCGTGGAAAATTCGACTACGCCTCAATCAGCACCAGTCAACTCGACAACGTCGACAAGTTCTCGATTCTCATAATGACCGACAACAGCGGTGCCGTGATTCGCGAAGCCGCGCCGCCGCCGCGCTGACCCTGATACCGCGCCGGGGCAGAAATGCCCCGGCCGCTTCTCAATCTCAGGGGTAGGACATTAGTAGCTCAGAATGGCCTGTATGCGGGTCTTTCTGAGCTATCATCATTTTAAAGCCGTGGTGACTGTAAAAATCTATGGCTTTAGTGTTGGCTTCATAAACCGTCAGCGACAGTGTCTGGCGCAATTGTTTGGCATGCTTCAGCAGCTGGCGGCCTATCCCGCGCCCCTGGTGACCCGGCGTTACAAAAAGCGCGGCCAGAGTGTTCTGCTGTAAAGCGACAAAACCGAAAATGCGCTCATTTTCGCAGTATACCCAGTTTTCACTGGCAGGCAGATATCGGTCGCGCATTTCTATGGCGTTCTTGTGCCAGAAATCACTGCTGATAAAATTATGGGCCCTGATCGATGCGCTCAGCCAGATTTCGACCATGGCAGGAATGTCATGACTGTCAGCCTTGCGTATGTGCCCGCCACCGGCACAAAGATGATCGCCCTGATCGAGACTCAGCTTAAAGCTCGACTGTAACTGCATAATGTTGTTGATATGTTCTCTGCCGGCCTGGTCGAGCCAGGCGACAGCATCAGCCGTCGGTTGCCCGAAACGGCAGCGGTAATAGCGGTAGTAGTGAGGGTTAACCGACAACAGCGCACGTGCCAGTTCTTCGTTGTCGAAGACACCAACTACGCGCCCATCACCTATTGCGTCCCAGACGACAAAGACTGGCTGTCCCGGTTCAGGCTTCGCCGCCGGTTCGTCTGTCCTGAGTGATGGTGTAGTTTCGTCTGCCTTCGTCTTTTGCTTCTGAGCCGGCGCCAAATATGATATGAAAAACTTCAGTAATCGTGCCAGCGGTGATTCGGGGCGGGTATTTTTTTTGCTCATCAGCCAATTCTAATACGAAAGCCCCCGCCCGACAATCCTCCTATTATTTATATCTACTATCGAAGGCTCATGATTTTGGCGAATTTCGTCGAAATAGCAATTAATTTGCTTGTAATCTCTTCCAAAATTTGGTTGTTTGTCTTATTATCAAAAGACATGTGTTTCGATGCTGGTTATAGCTTCTGAAGTTAAAAATCTGTAAAGGAACGAAAAATGATCTCGGGCGTGTTGAAAGCCAATGAATTGAGTGAGGTCGGGGCGCTGATTCAGAGTGAAAAGGCCCTGTTGATGATCGAAAGAGATGTTTACTGGCCAAAATGGGATTCCCCCTGGTGGTACATTCTGCTGCTTGAAGAAACCGGGCGTCTGGCTGAAGTACCGGTCGAGGCATTCAAAGAACTGTTGACCTGCGCTGATCGCCAATATCTCAAGGTCTTTCCGGTGCGAGAAGAAGATGTAGACGGTCCAGTAAATGGCCATACCGAGGTGATGTGTTTCTGCTTTCTGGGCGGTCTCATGAAAGTGGCCTCAAAACTCGATTTTGATGTGTTTGCGCACGTGCCCTGGGCTAAGAACTGGCTTTCACGCTATCAGTTGCCGGATGGTGGCTACAACTGTGATGAATCTGCATATACCGGCAGTGGCAAGAGCTCGTTGATTTCGACCACGGTCGTGCTCGAAGGCATGATCGAGTATGCAAAATTCACAAAGGATGTCGAAAGCCATGCTGCCAATATGCAGAAAGCAGTGAGTTATCTGCTCAAACATCAGGTGTACATGTCGACCACGGGCAAAGAAATTCCTGACACAAACTGGAACAAAATCATTTTTCCGCGCTTTTACGAATATGATTTTTCGCGTGGTCTCGAAGCCATTTTCGATTTTCTGCTGCTGACCGGCAAAAAAGTGCGCGGTGTGGCGATCGAACGTGCGCTGGCCATGCTCAGACAAAAGACCGACAGCGGTCTTGCCCATTCTGAAAAACAGTGGTTGAGCGAAGAAAAAACGGTTTCTTATTACATCGAAAAGCCGATTGTTTTCAAAGATATGGCTAATCTGCCACTGGTCATGAAAAAACTCAACAGTACCACAGACAATGAATTCGTGCCGGCAATGCTGGCAAGAGTGTCGCGCAAGTATGAAGAGGTCAAAAGCCGCGGCCTGATCGTCTGATCGCCTGACATCGATAAAACAAAAGCCCGCAGGCACTGCTGCCTGCGGGCTTTTTTCGTTACCTGGGTGATTATTTGTTGACCTGGAAACTGACATCACCTTTTTCGAAGAAGGCGACGATCTGTTTAACTGCGGCAACACCGGCGTTGACGTTAGCTTCTTCGGTCTGGGCGCCAAGTTTTTTGGGAGTGCAGTAGATGCGCTCGGCAAAGTCTTTTTCCAGTTCGGCGAGACAGTCGGGAGCGACGTCGGCTACATACCTGAAGTCTTTGCGGGCGGCGAACAGCTTTTTCAGGCTTTCTTCACAGACGACTTCCTTGCGGGCAGTATTGACCAGAACCGCGCCTTTGGGCATGCGGTTGAGCAGGTCGAAGTTGATCGATTTTTTCGTCTGGTCATTGGCCGGAATATGCAGCGAAACATAATGACAGGTGCTGTAGAGCTCTTCGACCGATTTTACGGCTTTAACGCCTTCGGCTTCAATTTTTTCCGCCGGAACGAATGGGTCGAAAGCATAGACTTCCATGCCAAAACCTTTGGCGATGCGGGCCACGTTGCGGCCGACGTTGCCGTAAGCATGCAGGCCAAGCTTCTTGCCCATCAGCTCACTGCCCGATTTGCCGTTGAACTTGCAGCGGGCGATATAGACCATCATACCGAAAGCCAGTTCGGCCACGGCGTTGGCGTTCTGACCGGGTGTGTTCATGGCCACAATCTTGTGGGCAGTGGCGGCGGCGAGGTCGATGTTGTCATAACCGGCACCGGCGCGCACGATTATTTTGAGCTGGCCGGCGGCTTCGATGATTTCTTTCGAAGCGAGGTCGCTGCGGATTATCAGAGCATCTGCGTCTTTGACAGCGGCCTTGAACTGTGCAACTTCAGTATATTTTTCGAGCAGTTCGATTTTATAATCGGGTTTATTGGCGATTACGCCTTTCATCAGGCTTATCGCTTCAGGTGCGAAGGGTTTGTCGGTAGCAACCAGAATTTTTTTGGTCATTTTGTTGTTTCCTTTCCTTTTTTTCTTTCCGGGCTCGGACTTTGCTTGTCAGTCAATAAAACGGGGCGCCTCATTATGGCGCCCCTTCAACAGACGTCAGGAGTTGGCTTTGTCGAACTTCTTGATGAAGTCGGCCAGCTTCTGGCAGCCTTCGATCGGCATGGCATTGTAGATAGAAGCACGCATGCCACCGACGCTGCGGTGACCTTTGAGGGTTACCAGACCTTCGGCTGAGGCTTCTTTGAGGAATTTCTCATTGAGCTCTTCTTTTTCGGTAAAGAACGGAATGTTCATCAATGAGCGATCTTTGCCGGGCTTGACATGCGCCTTGAACAGCTTTGAGTTGTCGATGGCATCATAAATGATTGCTGCTTTCTTTTTGTTGAGCTCTTCGAAATAAGCGACGCCACCGAGAGAGAGCATGTGGTCGAATACCAGTTTGGCGATATAAATGCCGTAGGTCGGCGGAGTATTGAACATTGAACCGGCATCGACGTGGGTTTTGTAGTCGAGCATGGTCGGCAGACCGCTGACTTTGCCGATCATGTCTTCTCTGATGATGACGATGACGACACCGGCCGGCCCGATGTTCTTCTGGGCGCCGGCATAGATCATGGCGTAGTCTTTGACATCGAACTTTTCGCTCATGATATTCGACGACATGTCTGAAATCAGAGGAATGCTGACTTTCGGCGCTTCCATGCACTTTGTGCCATAAATGGTGTTGTTAGAGGTGATATGCAGGTAGTCCGCGTCTTTTCTGACTTTGCTGACATCGATTTCAGGAAAGAACGAAAAGGTGCTGGCTTCAGAAGAGGCGACGACGTTTACATCCATGCCGAGCTTTTTGGCTTCTTTGATTGCTTTTCCAGACCATTCGCCGGTATTGATGTAGTCAGCCTTTTTGTGAACGCCAAAATTCATCGGAATCATGGCAAACTGCATCGAGGCGCCACCCTGCAGAAAAAGCACCTTGTAGTTGGCAGGAATGTCCATGAGCTTGCGCAAACCGGCTTCAGCACCGTCGATGATTTTCTGATAAATCGACGAGCGGTGACTCAGTTCCATGACGCTCATGCCGCAACCCTGATAGTTGAGCATTTCGTCTGCAGCCTGCTGCAGAACTTTTTCGGGGAGCACGGCCGGACCGGCTGAAAAATTGTAAACTCTTTTCGTCATAGTTATCTCCTGTTGTATATTCTGTTGCCCCGGTTAAAATTCCCTTCCTGCTGGGCATTTTTATCTAATAGCACCGACCCGCGGTCAAGTCAACCCGTTTGCATTCTTTAAAAATGTTTGATTGTTGACTTTATGGTGCTGTGATATTATAGGGAATAATACTATCGTAGAGAGGTTGCTGATGCGAAAACTCAGTGCCGGTTTGCTTATTTCAGCCATGTGCGGGTTGTTTACATGCCAGCCCGGTTTTCTGCAGGTTGCCCGCGCACAGGAAGCCACTGTCGAAGCCTCCAACAAAGAAAGCGCAGAGATCCTGTTTGCAGAAGCGCTCGAACTGAAAAAAGGCGGAAACATGGCAGGGGCCCTGGATTCATTTGCCCGCGCCATACGTCTCGATCGCACTATTCTTGCCAACGACGATCAGGGCCTGATCGACGCTCTTAAAAAGGACTGTGAAGAGAAGCTGAAAACTTCGCCTGACGACGTAAAGATGCTTGAGCTGCTGGGTTTCGTGCACGCTGTTTGCTATTCTGACTACCCTGCTGCTATTGCCTGTTACCAGAAGGTTTATGAGCTGGTCACCGATCAGAGCATCAAAGATCGCACCGAAGCGCTGATCGAAAGGCTTAAACTCTCAGCAGAAGTGCAACAGAGTTACCAGCAGGAAGTGACTGCCAGCCTGCGTGATGAGCGCCTTAAATCATGGAGCGAGATGGAACGTGTCGAACGTTTTGGCGAAGAAACTGCACGCATGCAGCAGAAATCGGCTGATCTAGCCGAGGCCTATAAAACCAAAGACGAACTCTCTAACCGGGTTCCGCAGCTCGAACAGGAATTGAAAGATCTGCAGGACGAATACGATAAGGCTAACCGCCTGTTTTACACCATGAGTGACAATGCGTTGTATGAACGCCGGCGGCGCCGTCTTAAAGATGATATTGCCGAAAAGGAAAAAGAAGTAGAGTCAGCCCGAAAAGAGCTTGATGAAGCAGAGTCGGTTGCCTCGGAGCTTGAAAAAGAGCTGGCTTCAGCAGAAAAGGCCAAAGAAGCCAGTCCGGTGAAATCTTATGAAGAATATAGCACCCCGGAAACCGATGAAAACGCAGAACCTGTGAATCCGTCTGATTCTGTCCCGAATGACTCGACCGTCAGCGAGCCGGTAGATGATTCGGCAGACAGCGGCAGCGATGAAAATACTGGTGCAGATGCTGCAGATGAGCAGCCGCTTCCGACACCAGACAATCCTGATTTTCCATCAGATGAAGGCGCCGGTGCTGCAGATGCTTCTCAAACCTCGGATTCCGGTGACCAGAAAACAATCGAAGACTACATCGATAATCTTTGACATTGTGATCAGCCGGTTGCGGCTTTTCGTACATTAAAAAACCGCCAACTCAAGAGTTGGCGGTTTTTTTAAATGTTAAAGAGTCAGAGCTTCTACCGGGCAGGAAGAAACGCAGGCTCCGCATTCGATGCAGCCATCACCCTTGTAAACTGCCTTGCCATCTTTCATTTCAAGTACTTCTACCGGGCAGGTGCCGATGCAGGCGCCACATCCAACACAGGTGTCAGCGTTAACCTTAATAGCCATGTCGATCTCCTTGATTTTGGTTCGCTAATTACATTCAAAACTTTAAGCATAATAATAAATAAATCATCAGAAGTAAAGAATTAAAGAAATTGCTGCCGGCAGCCTTTTTGTTGTGCTAGAATTTCGATGAAAATCAGCACATGAATCAGGAGCCGACATGATGTCAGATAATACTTCATCTCCACTGCAGAAAATGAAAGCTCAACTCACGAAGCTTGCCAGTAAGCCATTCTCTGGCAGGTATCTGGTTTCCTCACTCTGGGTAACTCCCGGCAGCGAGCTGAAAGATGGCGGGACTGCTCAACAGGTCAACCCGGGCGAGTTCTATCTTTCACACATCGAGGGTGTCGAGAAGCTGAAATTGCCAGGAATCGATCCGCAGCGTTCTCTCAACTGCCAGCTTGGCAATGGCAGCGGCGGCAACTGGATTGCATCAGAATTTATTTTCAATATTTTTGTCAGATTGACGGCAGCTTATGATCATGATGGCGACGGCACACTGGGTGGCTCAAAAAATGATATTACTCTCAACAGCCATGGTGTGCGCGAATCAGGCACATTTCTCAAGGCGATTGCCATGCTGGGTTATATCAAAGCCCTTGGCTGTACAACGATACACCTTTTACCGGTAACTGCTATTGGTCATGATGGTAACAAAGGTGAGCTGGGTTCGCCTTATGCGATTCGCAACCCGTACCGCATCGAAGCCAGTCTGGCTGATCCGCTTCTGGAAATGGACGTCGAAGAGCAGTTCTGCGCTTTTATTGAAGCCTGCCATCTGCTGGGAATGAGAGTGATCGCCGAGTTCGTCTTCAGAACGGCAAGCAAAGATTCGGACTGGATAGCAGAACATCCAGAATGGTTTTACTGGATAGACGAGCAGGTAGCCGATCGTAAGATTGGCGAAACTGATCTCGCTGTCGCGGCCAGACACTATGGCAACCCGATATTTACCGCCGAGGAACTCGAGATAATCAACAACAAGGTAAAAAGCGGGGATTTTAATGAATTACCGCCACCACCAGCTGAATATCGCCGGTTTTTCAAGCTGCCGCCGGCAAAAGAGACGGTCAAGTTCAATGAAAAACATCAGTATCGCGGTGAAGGTCTCGATGTCGAAACTCGCAAACTGACTAAGGTTCGCATTCCAGGCGCCTTTGCCGACTGGCCGCCTGACGACAATCAGCCGCCCTGGGGTGATGTGACCTATCTGCGCATGTATAACGATGAGAATCCCTCGAAACCTGAGTTCAACTACATTGCCTACAACACCATCAGAATGTATGATAATCGTCTGGCAAGGCCTGAAATGGCGAACCAGCCTCTCTGGCAGACGATTATCGACCTGATTCCCTATTACCAGAACAAGTTTGCCATCGATGGTGTCATGGTCGACATGGGGCATGCCGTTCCTGTCACCCTCATGCAACAGCTTATCGCGCGTGCGCGCGCAGTTGACCCTGATTTTGCCTTTCTGTCAGAAAACTTCGAGATAAAGCAGGAGAGCGTCGATGCCGGCTATAATGCTGTAGTTGGTTATGCCTGGTGGGTTGAATACCGGCGTGAAGGCATGTACGATCTGCTTAACCACATCGGCAACCAGGGCGTGCCGCTGCCTTTCTTTGGAGCTGTCGAAAACCACAACACGCCTAGAGCAGCAGAGAGAGCTGGTGGCGAGCTTTACAGCAAGTATGCATTCCTGGTGAACAGCATGTTGCCGCTGTCGGTACCATTCATTCATTCCGGCCAGGAACTGGGCGAAAGCATTCCGGTCAATACCGGTCTCGATTTCTCCAATAAAGATCTTGAGAAGCTCAAAGGCTGCAAACTTGCGCTCTTCGACCTCTGTGGCTACAGATGGGATGGCGCTCACCCGATGCTGGGCTATATGCAAAAAGTGCTGCAGCTGCGGCGCCAGTATGCTGCTGCAATTAACCGCTGTGACCGCGAGTCATTCTGCATGATACAGACCGGCCAGGCAGATGTGATCGGCTTTATCAGACGCGGCGAAGGGCAGCATGTGATGGTTCTGTTCAACCGCGATCTCGACCACGAACTGGCCGGCGAAGTCAGTCTCGAATGGTGCCTGCATACCGATTGCCGCCAGTTGGAGAATCATCTGACCGACGACTATAACCGTAAGACATTCGAGGTTGCAGATCAGAAATTAAAATACCTACTCAAACCCGGCGAATGTTGCTTTTTCAGCTGGAAATCGTGATGTTGACGGCGCATGACCGATGAACTGACCATAGAAAAAGCGGCAAAGCTGCTTGCATCATCTGTTGCCCACGAACGGCAGCAGGGTATCGTTATGGCAGTTCGCGGCGGCTTTTCTTCACTCATTCAGCAGCTCACAGAAATTGCTGGTAATGACAGCGATGAAGAAACCCGCTTCCTGGCGCGAAAAGCGCTTGAACGTCTCTCACATGACACTGATGAACATGTCGATGAAGAGGCGTTTGCGCAGCTTACAGTAGAGCAGTTGCTTGCGCATGAAAATCCGCATGCGCGTGTCGTCGGGTTGAAAAAGTTGCTCGCTGCACCAGACCGCACTGGTCGCCTGCTGCTGCTCAATGCTCTCGGCAGAGAAACGATGCCACGGTTGATTGCCAGTATGATTATCGGCCTTGGTCGCTTCGCCAACCATGAAGATATATCGGTAATCGCTCAGTTCCTCATGCACGAAGACGCACGCATTCGAGCTAACGCCGTTGAGGCTATGGCCATGTTCGACAGCGAAGATGCCTGCCGCCATATCATCAGCTGCATGTCCGACGAAGACAACCGGGTTAAGGCAAATGTCGTCAGGGTTTTGCAGGGCATTGGCGGTCAGTCCCTTTTCAACCTGCTCAAGAAGATGTCGCAGGACGAAAAACTCTGGACGAGAGCCTCAGCCGCCTACGCGTTTTATCGAATCAAGTCGCCGCAGTCACTGGTCGCTCTCGCGCAGATGGCGCGTAATGACGAGATTCCAGAAATAAGACAGCGTGCGCTCGAATACATTCTGGCAGAGAAGAGAGAAGGAAATCCTGCGGCAGAGGTCGTTCTGGCGCAACTTGAACATAGCCGGGGAAACGACGATCTGGCGGCTGCAATTTCTGAAGAGGCTGATGAAACTCCTTCTGATCAGGATCTCGCCCGTCTTCTTGCAAGCGATGAGCCGGTGCAGCGTTATCTTGCGTTAAGCCGGCTGAATCAGAGCGAAATGCTGACAGATTGTGCTTTGTTTTCTGAGGCATTGAGCCGGGAACAGGATTCTTTTCTGCTTTCGATGATGCTGGCCATGGTGCGTGAAAAGAGGCTTGCCGGCTGCTTTGAGCACTGTTGCCGGCTGCTTGCACACCCGGATGAACGGGTGCGGGCCAATGCCGTCGAGGCCTTTGCTGCTGCCCTGCCGGCAGACGCTTCGCCTGATTGTCTGCTTCCCCTCATCAAGGACAAATACAGTCGGGTTGTCGCCAACGCGCTGCTGGTGCTGCATAAATACAATCGTATCGATCTTGCCGGCGAGCTGAAAAGTATGCTGGCAAGAGGCAGAGAAGCCTTCAAGCGCAGCGCTCTTTATGTCATCTCGCAACTGCGCGAACCGGGACTTGTACAGATTCTTGAAACAATGCTGCACGATCATAATCCGCGGGTTCGTGACGGTGCCTTCAAGATCCTCAATGACTACGCCGATGCACGGGTAAGTGGTGCAGTCATGCTGCTGCAGGAAACCAGAAAACAGATCGAGCTCGAAAAGAGCCGCGACCGTTTTTTTGAAAACAGTCTGGATAAGGTTTTTGCCGGGGTATTGCGGTTGTTACGCTCAGTTGGCGGTGAACCGGAAACTGATTCAGAGAAAGCGATTTTCAAACGCAATCCACAGGCCGAGCGACATGCATTGATGCAGCTCGGAGAGAAGTGTCTGCAGAACCGTATCGTCGATGAAAAAACGCTTGAGTCGCTTAATTCTATTGCTGCCGATCTCGAGCACATCGACTCACTGATCGGCGAGTCTGAGCGCAACAACTCACCCGGCACGGTCACGGAAGAAGCAAACCATCAGTCTGAACAGGAACTGCTCAAAATTGAACAGCAGAGTCTCAGACATCGTCGTGAAGCAATTTTGACTTTTCTGGCATTTGAGGTATACAGTAATCGTTCGCAACTCGACACCCGCAGCTCATCACTTCTGATGGCTGATCTTGGCAGGGTTGAAGCAAACCTCTGCTCATATATTCCAGAACATCGATTCTCGATGCTGCCCGACGAAAAGGCTGCGGTCAGCGAGTTTTTCGATGTTGCCATGCGTCTCTATCAGAAGCATGTTGTGGCATTTTCGATTTACACGCTGTTGCAGTTTGGTCGCTGGGCGATTATAGCCTTTATCTTTGCCAGTGGTTTTTTCCTGTTTGCGTCTCTCGACAAGTTGATCGGCATCATATTCTCTGTGATCTTCGCTCCCTATCTGGCATATAAAACCCTTGGCCTGATGGTTGAGTGGAAGATCAACATCGCACTGATGGTCGATGACGGAATTCATGGCCGCGATTACAACCGCGAACGGGTCAGAGAAAAAGCTGCCGGGCTTTATGCCGGGGTGTTTGCCAGTTCGCTCAAAAAGCACCTGTTGCTTGGCTTCTGGCTTTTTATCGCGATGATGATGAGTGGTACTGTATTGTCTGCCGGCATGGTTACCGAAATCAGTACTATCGCTACCGACCTTGCCAATATGGCTGCCGTTCTGGTGATGATCGCCGTTTTCGCTTCAGCCTATTTCAAATATCTTCTGGTAGAACCAGCAGCTGTTCTTGAGCCTGAACGCGATGCTTTCGCGACTTCTGAGGCTCTTTTCATGAGAGACCGCAGTCGACTGGTGACTCTTTTTATTTTTTCAACCTTTATCATTCAGCTGGTGACCGGCACCTCGGTCGAAATCGTGAGCCTCGTCAGCGCAACTTTGCCTGCTCTTGTCGGCACGGTGATCGTTATCGCTCTGAGTTTCGTTTCAGATTTGTGCCTTACCCCGATAGTGTTTTCGACGCTGTGTATCTATTCTCTGGTGGCGCTGAAAAAATGAATTGAGCAGCCGGTTTTGCTTAACCTGCGACTGCTGGCGAACTGTTTCCTGCAGTTAACACGGCTTTATGGAGATGTGCGAACAGGAACCCGGCGACAAAGCCGCCAATATGTGCGTCAAAAGCAACATTCGGGCCGATACCGTCGCTCGCTCTGGTCATCGAAAGAATGTTGAGCAGCAGATAAAGGCCAAGAACCAGCACTGCCGGCACATCGACGCGGCGAATGAAGAACCATGCCGGACAGAAATAACTGGTCACGCGATGGCGCGGAAACAATGCAATGTAGGCTCCCATCACAGAACTGACAGCGCCACTCGCGCCAACCAGCGGTATGTATGACTGCTGGTTCAGATAAGCGTGGACAAAGCTCGAAAACATGCCGGTGATCAGATAGAAGACAAGAAAAAGCGGCGCTCCGAACCTTTCTTCGACGTTGTCAGAAAAAATCCAGAAAAACCAGACATTGGTGAGCAGATGCATCACGCCAGCATGAAGAAAGAGGCTGGTGATCGGCATCAACCAGATCCAGAACGGTGAAGAATGCAGAACCAGCAGATCGTACATTTCGCGCTCAGAACTGCCGAATTTCGCTTGTTCTGCACGTTGCAGGTCCTGTTCATTAAGGTGAAACTCGGGCGGGCCGATCTGGTAAACGGTTGTACCTGAAAAATACACATGTGGAACCATGCCATGCCGATAAGCAAAATGTGTCGATCTGACCTTGCTGTCGCTTGAGAAGGCTATCGAAATCTGATAAAGCTGTACAAGAAAACACAGTGCAATAATCAGATAGCTGATGACAGGCACTATTTTTACAGGCGCATTTTTCTGGTCATGCAGCGGAAAAAACATCTGTAGTCTCGATTGCTGCCGCTTGTTCAAATGACGCGGCAGTGTAATACTGCCGCGTCATGGTAGTTCGTCAGGTACTCAGACCGGAATGCCGCAGAAGGGCTGCAGTAGTCGCGTCGCGGCCTCTGAACATCCGGTAAACCTCGGTCGGGTGCTTGCTGCCGCCCAGGGCCAGCACGGTGTCGCGATACTTGCGACCGAGTTCGCGGATCGCATTTTCGTTGTCAAAACCGGCTTCCTCAAATGCGGCGAAAGCATCTGAACTGAGAACCTCTGCCCATTTGTAGCTGTAATAACCGGCTGCGTAGCCTCCGGCAAAAATGTGAGAGAAGCTGCAGAGAAACCTTTCATGCTCGTATGGCGGCATGATTGAAGTCTGGGTGGCGATGCGCCGGGCCGCATCGAATGGTGATTCTGTGCCGTCTACGTCGAAATGGTGGTGAAGATAGATATCGACTTTGCCGAATTCCAGCTGGCGAAGCATAGCTGAGCCAGATCTGAAGTTTTTGGCAGCTCTGATCTTTTCGAACAGATCGTCAGGAAGATTCTCGCTGGTTTCATAATGCCTTGCCATGCCCATCAACGTAGGCTTGTTGTAGCACCAGTTTTCCATGAACTGGCTGGCCAGTTCTACGGCGTCCCATTCGACACCGTTGATTCCGGCTGCTTCAGCCTCATCGATAATGGTCAGCATACCCTGAATGCCGTGACCGAATTCATGAAACAGCGTGCTGACTTCGTTGAAACTCATCAGTGAAGGTCGGCCTTCTACCGGTGGCGTGCCGTTGCAGACAAGATAAATCACTGGCAGTCTTACTTTGCCATCGATCATGCGCCGGCCGAAACATTCGTTCATCCAGGCGCCACCGCGTTTTTCGGCAGGCCGCGAATATGGATCGAGGTAGAAATGGGCAAGCATTTTGCCGTTTTCATCCTTGATGTCAAAGTAATCCACTTCTTCATGCCATTTCGGAATACTGCTGTCAGTCGATCGGCTGATTCTGATCCCGAAAATTCTTTCGGAAAGGCTGAACAGACCGTCGAGCACGCGCGGCAGCGGAAAATAAGGGCGCAGCTGATCATCTGTGTAGTCATACAGCTTTTCACGCAGGCGCTCTGCCCAGAATGCGACATCCCAGTGTTTGATCGGATCGTTCTGGCCTGATTCCGAAGCCATTTTCTGAAGATCCTGCAGCTCTTTTTCAGCGAACGGGCGTGCCGCAGTTTCGAGTTCGGCAAACATCTTTTCGACGGCAACAACGTCTGGAGCCATCTTGTTGTCGAGACTGAGCTCGGCGAAAGTTTTAAAACCAAGAATCTGAGCCTGTTCGGCTCGTAGTTTGAGCAGTTCTTCGATGATTCCGGAATTATCGAACTTGTCGCCGGAGGCGCGGGTGATCATTTTGTGATAGACTTCGCGGCGTTGTTCACGGTTTCGGCTGTGCTGCATGAAAGGGCCGGAGCTCGGGTAGTCGAGAGTTATGCGCCATGGCCCGTTTTCCGGATCAGGTTTCTGATTCTTTTCACCCTTTTCCTTTGCCCAGGATTGGGCAGCCAGCTGCTTAAGATTCAGCGGCCAGCCTTCGACATCGGCTTTGTCTGTAACTATGAGTTCGTAGGCTTTGGTAGCATCGAGCACGTTATTCGAAAAATCAGTGCTGATTTTAGATATGCGGTTGGCGATTTCGTTGAAACGCTCTTTGGCAGCACCTTCAAGCCCGACGCCGGCGTGCTCGGCTGCCTTGATCTTTTTGTCGATAATGCGTTTTCGCGCATCGTTGAGGCTTTTGTATTCTTCGCTGTCGCGCAGCTTTTTGAGGCCATGGTAAATGGGCTTGCTCTGTGACATGCGCAGGCTGAAATTGATGACCTTGGGCAGAATTTCCTGATGTGCTTTGCGGAGTTCATCTGAATTCTTGACGCTGATCAGGTGGTTAACAACTCCCCAGGTATATTCGAATGGAGTGTCTAGCTCTTCCAGAGGCTTACACAAGCCATCCCAGGTTGGTATGACGCTCGCTTCGATTTCCTTGAGACGACTCTCGATTTCGGCGAGAGTTGCATCCATTGCCGGTATCACATGTTCTGGTCTGATTTTCTCGAATTCGGGCAGACCGCTTCTGGCCATCAATGGATTTTCTGCTGGTGATATCATGGTGACTTCCTTTCCGGGATGAGAATAATTTTTTACATATTAGAATTTTTATCTGTAAATGACAAATAAAAAGTTTCAAAACCATTCCGCCACTGCATTTTCCGGCGATGACAAATTTATTGTTTTGATGTTTTGCAATGACAGCAGGCCTCTTGTTTCGAACAGGTTTTACCGATAGCTTATGCAGAAATACATTTCGGAAGAAGACATGCTTAAAAAAATTGCAGCCCTGACAGTTCTGCTGCTGGCTCTTTTCCTGACCGGATGTGACAAGACCGGTCAGCTCAAAGAGCCTCTGCCGCCATATTCTTACGTAACTCCGACAATACAGTCACTCGAAATCATCGCTACCAGTATTTCCAGGACTACCGGTGGCATCATGAAGCTGACCTGCGAATGGACCAGTCCTTCGATCGTATCGACAGCAACCGCCTATCTGGGCTTTGTGCGCACAATACAGGATACCGTCACCGAGCCGGTTGGTGTAATCGCTTCGGAAACAGCTACAAAAACGGCAAGTCTCATGTTCGCAGCAAGCGCTGAAACAGAAGCATTTTATCAGAGGTTCAAAGATCCGATCGCGATTCCCACCAAAATTGGCACCGACAATCAGGCTGGCCGCTGGTCGGCAGAGATTCCTTTTACTCCTCAGGATATCTATGGTGCGCCGCTCGGCGTGCATCAGATGATATTGTATATGTCGATCAATGGCGTAAAGACCAATACTCTTGCCTTTGAAATGACTTTCACCGAATAATCCTGCCGGTGTTAAACCTTTGAATCGAAAAAGTCTGCTTCGTATTGTGCAATAATTTGTTTGCGACTGCTCATTTTTTTGCAGTTATGATCAAATTTTCAGCAGGCTGGTTTATGCACCTAATGCTCTCTTGACAGATGTGCCCGTTGCAGGCGGCATTGTGTATCTCATGCATAATTTTGTGGCTTGGCATGATTATTGCTTGAAGCTTCCTCGGAAATTCGATGTAAATCATTAAGAGGGTTGTTAAAGATGTTTTCCTGGACAATGTTGATAAGTGGTAACAAGCTGGCAGAACAGGTTCAACGCTTTGTCTCCAGCATTCTTCCCAGACCCGCGCAGACAGAAGATAAGCTGACCGAGGATCCCAAAGATTTAGACCCGAACCAGAGTCTGACTTCCTGAAACAGCCAGGCCGGCAGCTGCATTTTTCAGCTGCCGGCCTGTAGACGAACAATCAGAATTTTTTCATCGAGATCAATGATTCGTCTGCCTCGACCTCTGCGCGCATCGGGCAGTCGTGCAAATGATCGCAGCTCTTGCAATACTTGTTCTTGCGCGGCAGAAAGTCTTTTTCGTGAATCATTTCATAGGCCGTCTTGTCGATGGTTTCAATGACTTTGGGTATGCTGTCGCGTGTACGCGTTGTCTCGACTTTGCAGTCATGATCAAGCATGAGCAGCGATAACTTGCTGATTTTAAGACCCAGCGTGTCTTCGCAGGCCCAGTAATAAATGCTCAGCTGCTTGTCGTTATCTACCGCTTCCTGGGTGCGCATGGTCGGTTCGGTCTTGTAGTCGAGAATTTCATAGGTTCCATCATCGAGCTTGTCGATACGGTCGATAAAACCAGTCATTACTGCATACTTGCCGCACGGAATCTCGAAATAATCTTCGATCGAATACGCCGGTTTGAACTCGCAATCTTTGATGAAGCGGTTGTAATACATGGTTATCTGGCGTATCCCGTCCTGACGATACTGCTCTTCCGTCGCGTCTGAATCGAAGCCCTCGCGATGCGTCAGACGAACTTCATCGTAAATCTCAAGAACACGCTCCAGAGATGGCTTCGGTATCGGATTCACCGGGTCGTAAACGCGCTCGAAAGTCTCGTGAATGGTCGTGCCGAAACTGAAGAAGGGTTGCGGTTTGGGTGGCACCTTGTCGATATAGAGCTTCTTGTATGAACGCGGGCAGTTCAGATACAGGCTCATTTTTGAATAGCTCAGCCTGATGCGCTGCCTGAACTGTTCCGGGGTTTCGCCGGCCATTTCGTGCGGCTTTATCTTCCATTCCGGGCAGGGCCCGTAATACTCACACCAGGCGCAAAGCGCGCCCTTATTGGGTTCGAATTCGTTCTTGTTGATCAGAGACACCAGCTCTGCCATTTTCGTCTTGTGGGTGACAATATCAGCGTCTGCCGGTTCCAGAGTGTAGCGTTTGTTGTTCGAAAGAAAGTGGTAAGATACCTTCGCGATCTTGCCCGGCCACTTCTGGCTGGCCGCCAGATACATGTTCATCAGGCTCGCGTCTTCGTTGATCACCCGCTCGTCAGGAACTTTCTTGCCGGTTTTGTAATCGATAATTTCATATCTGCCGTCGGGAAGCTGGTCGATCCGGTCGATCTGCACCACCGTGTCGACGCCGTTCCAGCTCCATTTGGCCGACATCTCGAACATTATCGGCTTCTCTTTGCCGGTAAGGCTCTTGAAATAATCTTCGAGCATCATGTTGGCCCGCACCTTGAAGCGCTCTTCTTCTTCGGCATCGTTGTAACCGTCTCGAATCCAGTATTTGTTGATGATCGATCGGAACGGGTTCTTCTTGAACTGGCCCGGTTCGAAATTCTCGTGAAACTCGCGCAGCGCGAAGTGAATCGAGCGGTCAAAGCTGAGATTCGGGGTGGGGCGCGCTTCTTTGGGAACACGGTCGATATATTTCATGCGGTATTTGAGCGCGCATGATGTAAAGCAGTTGATCTTGCTTGGCGACAGCAGCATTGATTTTGCATCTTCGCAGATATCTACATAGTCGCAGTAGGGGCAGAGAGGGTTGCGCTGCCCTTCGAAGGCGGCATCTTCGTTCTCTCTGACGAATTCGCTGAATGTCAGTTTGAGCCTTTCGATATCCTGCTCGGTAGGCGTAAAAGGCACTACATCACCGGTCATCAGATAGAAATACGACAACCGTTCGATCCGGCCGGGATATACCCGGTCAGCGATGAACCAGTTGTAGATGCCGCTTAGATCGAGTCTCGCCTCATGCGGAGTCATCGCCTTTTTACCGGTCTTGTAGATGACGACATGCAGATTGCCGTTGGGCAGAAGGTCAATGCGGTCGAATCGGGTGGTCAGCACCAGATCTTCGTAGCCGACTCGCGCCTGCTCACCGAGTGAGTGAATTTTGGGAAACCCTGCTTTGAAGTGTTCGTTTACGTTCTGAAACGCTGTGTAGGCTTTGCTCAGCACATCCCGTTTCGCTGCCGAGCTCAGTGTCGAGTCATCGTTGACTTTTGCCGAAGCTCTTTCCAGCAGCAGACCGGCATCCTGCAGACGACCGGCGCCAGCGTAGTCCTGCAGCGTAGATTGCAGCAGCTGATACAGAACAATCGCCGGCTTCTCCTTGTCGGGTACTGGCGCTTTGGTAATGTATCTGAACTGGTAGCGCTTCGCGCAGTCTCGAAGAGTCTGAATTTTCGACATTGAAACGACCAGGCGTTTCTCACCACAGATGCCTGCTACCGGGCAGGTCGTGCAGACCGGGCCGCCGAGAGGCTCAAAATTTTTCTGTCTGATCTGATCGCCTATCGTGCTGAGCAGTTGATTGCCCTTTCTGATCAGCATTTCGTTGACTTCGAGTTTGACTTCTTCGCCATGCCGCAGATAGATGCAGCTGAATGTCTTTATCTTTCCTGGCCAGCGTTGATCCGCTGCCGCACATACCGCTGCCGTCAACGGGTCGTTGGCCAGCTCTGCCGCTGTAAGCATGCGTTTGCCGGTTTTGTAGTCGATAAGTGCATAGTTGCCGGCAGAATCGGCGTCGATGCGGTCAATCGTGGTCTGAAAGCAGAATGCGTCAGTATTGTATTCAATAAATTCGTTAACCAGCCAGGTTTTTGATTTTGGAAAGAAGTGATTCAGATAATTCTGCAGGTATTCACGGCCGGTATTTTTGATCTGATCCTGCATTTCTTCAGGGAGATCCTGAGGGATTGCCTTGAAAAGCAGCGAAAACATGGCGCTCTCCGGCGAACGGTTCGGGGTGGGGCGGTAATCGCGGTGAAACTGCGCCAGTGCATCGTGCAGCGGCCGGTCGAGTGCCAGATCGAAAGACGGAACTTCATCAGCTATTTTGGGCTTCTGGTGCTTAACATAAATTGCCGCATACTTGTGCGGGCAGTCAAGAAATGCTCTGATCTTCGAGGCGTTAAGAGCCGGAATCTGACCGACCGGGCAGATGTCTTGAAAGTCGCAGTAACTGCAGGCGGCCGAACGAATCGGCTCGAATTTTCCCTGATAAATTGCCTCGCCGATATCGAGGTAGCGTTTTTCAGCGAGTGCCATTTCAGCGTGATTACGCATGACACTTAGCGTACTGCCATCTTTGAGATAGATGAAGGTGATCTTTTTGACTTTGCCTGGCCAGATACTTTCGGTAGCGACGAAAAGCAGTTGCACCGCCAGCGACTGTTCCAGTTCCTGCACGCCGGTGTATGGCTGTTTGCCGGTTTTGTAGTCGATAAGTTCAAGAGTGCCGTCGGGGTGGCGGTCGACCCGGTCGATTTTGCCGCTGTACTCGCCGCCGCTGATATCAACCTTGAAAAAATAGTCGGTTTCGATGTGGCGCGGCGGCACCTGACAGAACTTGTCAAAATAAGTTCGCAAAGCGGCTTCAGCCGTGTGTCGATATTCGCTTTCCTGCTCTTTGCTCTCGTAACCGCGAGGATCCCAGGTTTCATCGAGCAGAGCGAACAGATTATCAAGTCTGAAAGGCTCGCTGGCACGCCAGTTTTTGTAGTATCTTGCCAGCGTAGCGTGCAGCGTCTGATCGAAACTCAGGTGTGGGCTTGGCGCCGATGGCTTCTTGACCTTGCGGATGTAAGTGAAATGAAACTTTTTGGGGCAGGTCTGGTAGAGCTCTATTTTGCTGCCACTCAATCCGACCTTGTTTTTGGTATCTGCTTTTGGTGCCTGTTTCGGCGGTACCGAATTGCCGGTTGGCGAAAGAGGCGGTTTTGCTGTCGGTGCCGGCTTGTCTTTCTGTTCCAGGCTTTTTTTGTGTTCCTGGGTTTTTCTGAACAGGCGCGAAAATAGATCAGGCTTGTCGGCCATTCTCGTAAGACTCCTTGCTTGGCTTTCTGACATTATAGCCTAATCTGACAAATTCTACAAAAAAGCTCTAATAGTTTAACGAACTGTTGGCAGAAATTTCGGCCAAACCCTGTCATCCTGTGCGCAGAATGATGCGGATTTTGACCAGGAATCGTATCAATTTTGCAAGCAGGTTGTAAATTTTCCGGTTTGCAGATAAACTGTCATTAAATTAAACAGCCCGATCGCGGGAGAGACCGATGAAGCATCTGGAACAGCTTTCAGAATCGTTGCGAGAACTTACCGACCGCTACGGTATTACAATTGCCGAGGTTCCCGAACGTCTGCGCGAGAAAATTCTCAACAAGGTCGGAGCAGATGCTGCCGCAGACCTCGATGTGATTTTGCAGCCACTACTGGCAAACCTGTTGCGCCCCCTGCGTATACGTGCCGGTCAGCGTGTCGACAAAAATGTCGTAGCTGAAACTGTTGGCAAAATCGCTGAACTCGAGCACTATGACGTCAAACTGGCCGAAACCATTGTTGAACTCTGGGCATCGGTTTTTCATGTCAATGTTGGTGAGTTTCCAGATCTCACTGTCGACAGAAGCGCAGATCATAAGCTGAAACGGGATTCGTCTGTAAGCGGCATGCCAGATGGCGATCAAAGAACGCCCCGGACCCGTGAAAGCAAAAAAACCGAACCGGTTGCCCCAAAAAGTAAAGCCGCTGCAGCAGCGCAGTCAGATATTGTCGTTAAAATGTCGTTTGAAGATAACCGTAAAACGGCCGATTTTTTGAGCACAGGGACTCCCGAACGTTCTGAAAAGAAAAAACCGAAAAAGCCTGAACGTTTCGAAGATTCTGCAATCACCCCGCTGCAGCCCGATATGATGTCTTATAGCGCGCCAGCGAGTTCTTCCGATCAACAGGTGGCCCGGAAGACAAGTATCGACGAAGCCTTTCGCAGCCTTCGTAATGGCGATTACCAGGCGGCATCGAAGATAATGATGGAACTGGCCCGCTCAGGTGACACCCGCGCCCAGTATCACCTCGGAGAATTTTACCTGATGGGAACCGGCCTGGATCAGAGCAACGACAAGGCTAAATACTGGTTCAGAAAAGCCGCCGCTCACGGTTCGCTGCCAGCGCGCAACAAGCTCGCCGATCTCGAAGAACCGGAAGGGCAGACCGGTTGTCTCGGCTGCGCCTTCGTCGTCTTTCTGGTTGTAGTTGTTCTCAAGTTCCTTTCGGCGATTATTTGAGCTATAGCAGTTCATCGACATAAATCAAGATAAGAAAAGTGGCAGAAACAAAGGTTTCTGCCACTTCTGTCTGATCTGAATTTCTATCAGTCGTGAATCTGTTCGCGCATGTCGCCCATGATGGCACGCGGAACCGGCAGGTCGAGCATGGTGTGCAGGCCGGGGCGGGCATTGATAACCTGCGGAATCATGTTGATGCACATGGCAATAGTGCCGATGCCGCCCGGAATTTCAGGCTTGTTGGCGAGATTGACGTTCGGTGTGCCCTTGATTATCACGTAGTCACCGGTATTGGTTCCTTCGAGCTCGGGCTCGATCTGCTGCGGGTGAATCATTTCGACGGCAAGCTTGCCGTTAACGTAGCCAAAGCCCTTCATGGTGCAACCGGCAACGTCGCCCGGCTTAACTTCTGCATATTTGGTCTTGCGCGGCACATTCGAAACGATCGGAGCCATGGTCTGTTCGACCGCCTTGTCAAGCTTCCAGCCGATGGCGTCGCAGATCATGCTGATCGATTCGTTGAAGCCGACATGGCCGGCCAGATGACCTTCTTTTGATTTTTTGTTGAATTCATCGAGAGAGATGCCGACACCCTGTTCTTCCATGACGGCCGGACCGAACGGAGAAAGGCTGTTAACGCGCTCGGCCTTGACGAATTCAACATCAGTGCAGGCGCCTGACATCAGAACTACCAGAAGATCCATGATCAGGCCGGGGTTGATACCGGTGCCGAGAATGCTGACGCCATTGGCTTTGGCCAGACGATCCATTTCGGCAGTGAGTTTTGGCTCTTTGGCCTTCGGGTAGGCCATTTCTTCGGCGGTAGAGATAACATTGATGCCGAGTTCGACAATCAGCTTGATCTTGTCAAATGCTTTGCTGGTAAAACTGTCGGTGGCAAGCAGGACGACGTCGGCTGACTTTTTGCTGACGACCTTGTTGATGTCGCTCTGAATTATTACATCTTTATGACTGCCTCTGGGGACACCCAGAACTTCGAACATGCTTTTGCCGGCGCGGTCAGGATGAATGTCGCAGACGCCGACGATATCGACGCCTTTCTTGCGCAGCAGCACTTCAGCCATACCGCTTCCCATGGCTCCAAAACCCCAGATCGCTATTCTTACATTTTCTTTCTTCATATCATTTCTCCTGTTGCTTAGTTGTTCTTATGGTAGTTTCCAGAAGATTGACCGCCTGCGAAACTCTTTTCTACAGAAAAGGTCTTACGCGTCTTCGGCAGTATACTACAAAAGCAGCCGATAGCAACCCCCAGTTTTGAACTTGCAGATGGCAACAAAAGCCTTGCTCTTTGCAGGTTGGGTGCTATAATGTGACACTTAAGGCAGGCCTTTCTGTTCGTGCTCAGCGAAGCGGTAATCGCAATCGTAATCGCATCATCCGCTTCCTGTAGAGGCCACGGATATTTGTGCCTGGCAGATCTATGGCTGGAGGTAGCTGAAATGAGTAAAGTTCCGGCTGGAACCTGGGTTGAAATCGAAAAAATTCTTCTTACTCCCGAACAGAGAGCGCCACAGGTGCCAGAAGACACACGTGCAACGCCGTACATAATGAAAGTTGCGGGATTTCTCGCTGCAGACTCTGATCCTGGCAGCGAAGTCGAGATCACCACTTTGAGCGGACGCAAAGTCAGCGGCACTCTTAAAGTTGTCAGACCTCATTACGAGCACAGCTTCGGCGAAACCGTCGAAGAACTTCTTCATATCGGTCTGGGAGGTGAGTTATGAGTCGCGATACTTCATATCAGGCTGTGATGGCACGTCGCAACGAGATCATGAAAACCTCCATGGGCCTCGATTACGAGGTATATCGGCAGGGTGAACTGGCTTTCGATTACGAAAGAATGATGAGCGACTGCGGTTTTACGTTGGACGATATCATCAGAATTCAGGCAGAAACCAAAGTCGGCAATACGCCGATGTTCGAACTGCACAATCTGACCCGTGCGGTAAGAAAGATCAGTGCGCCCGGCAAGGGTGCCCGTATTTTTCTCAAGGATGAGGCGGCCAATGCTTCAGGCAGCTTCAAAGCTCGCCGCGCCTCCATTTCGGCTTATGTTGCAGTGCAAAAAGGCTATAAAGGTGTTATCGCCGCCACCTCTGGTAACTATGGCGCGGCAGTCGCCTCGCAGGCAGCACAGCGTGGCCTGCGCTGCATTATCGTGCAGGAAGTTTTCGACTCACATGGCATCGGTCAGCCTGAAATCGTCGAGAAGGGCCGTAAATGCGAAGCTTTTGGTGCTGAGGTCATCAAGCTGTCGGTGGGCCCGGAGCTGTTTTATTACCTGTTGCTGACTCTCGAAGAAACCGGCTATTTCAACGCTTCTCTGTACACTCCATTTGGAATCAAGGGTGTCGAAAGTCTTGGCAATGAGCTGGTGCTGCAGATAAGAAATATTGCGGGCAAAGATCCCGATGCGGTTGTCGTTACTCATGCCGGCGGTGGCAATCTGACCGGAACCGCACGTGGCATGCTGGCTGCCGGCTGTCAGGCTCAGGTTGTCGCCTGTTCGGTCGATCTTTCTGGTCTGCATATGGCGTCTGATCGAGATTTTAACCGCAAATCGTTCACGACCGGACACACCGGCTTCGGCGTGCCTTTTGCCACCTGGCCCGATCGTGTCGATGTGCCACGCAATGCGGCACGCAGCATGCGCTATATGGATGATTACATACTGGTCAACCAGGGCGAAGTTTTTTACATAACCGAACTGCTGGCAAAACTCGAAGGTATCGAACGCGGCCCTGCCGGCAATACCAGCGTTACCGGGGCTGTTGCGCTCGCCCGCGAAATGAACGAAGACCAGATCATTGTCGTGCAGGAAACCGAATACACCGGCGCCGGTAAACATCACAATTCACAGCTGGCTTTTGCCCGCAAGATGGGTATCGAAGTGCGCCGCGGCAACCCTGAAGATGGCGTAAACGGCAAAAGCATCGTCATTCCTGAGCATCTCAGCCAGGTCAAAGGCCGCCGTCAGGATATGGAAAAGCTGCGGCATTCTTATCTGAAGAACGCGGCGAAGCAACTGGCGCCTGACCGGTGGAGCGCTGCCGACCGCAGTTTCGTCGCCGCCGATGTCAAAAAAGACCTCAAATGGCTCGATTCTGCCCTCAAAGAAATCTAAGCGAATTTGCCTTCTGAAATGAAGCGTTGACAACGAAGCCCCCGCATTTTACGGGGGCTTCTGTTACTGTGAGAATTTTTGCTTATTCTTTGTCGGGCTGGCTTGCAGGCACTGGCACGAGCTGCTCGACTTCTGTTGCAGAAGCGGCGAATGCCGGATTTTTCTGAAGGGCAAGGCCGGCAGCTACCACCAGCCAGCCGGCTACTATGCCGGTGGTGGCAAGAATGGCCGGGTTGTTGGCCATGTAGAAGAACGGAGCTTCAGGCGCGAAGCGGTGAACGATCGCAGGCAGGAAATAGAACAGGGTAGAGGCGATTACGCCTTTGCCGATCAGTTCGCGGCCTACGCTGGGCAGAAACAGGCCGCAGGCAATCGGCAGAAAAGTGGCAGTAAACAGCAGGTAGACGCCATACTGGGCGAATATCGCCACCGAACCGCCGGTCGGGTTGCGCAGTTGCCAGATCGAGAGAAATACACAGCCGATACCGACAAGCACCAGGGCGACGCGGCCGAAAAGCAGGGCTTTTTTTAGGTCCTGCTCACGGGTTTCCGGGTTGATTGGTCTGAGGGTCAGATATATGTCGCTTGAAAAGATAGCAGAGAGCGCGAGCAGAAGGCCTTCGAGTGTCGAAATACCGGCGCAGAGCAGGCCCATGCTGATGAGAACCTGAGTCGCTGAAGAAAAATTCTTTGCGATATAGGTGGGAACCACGAGATCGCCTCTGACGACTTCGGTCAGAGCGACGCGGGCATAGAGACCGACGAACATGACTGATACAAACGCAGTGCCGGCGATTATCGCTACGGCGAGATACGTTTTAATCTGGCTCTCATCTTTGAGCAAAAGCGATTTGCCGAGAATGTGAGGCTGGCAGACGATAGCCAGGCCAACGATGAAGTTGCAGACAAATACTTCGAAGAAGTTGCGGAAATAAAGCGACCCGGGATTAGTGAGCGAAGTCAATTCAGGGTTGGACGAACTGATTTTTGCCAGCAGTCCTTCGCCGCCGAAATGCTCGAAGCCGCTGCCGATAAGGATCAGCGCAACAACCAGCATCACAATGGCCTGTATTGCGTTGGTGTAGGTAGAGGTATTGGCTCCACCGAGCAGAGTGTAACTGAAAACGAAAACCATTATTCCGATGACCAGCCATGTGGTCTGATTGATATCGGTAAGCTGCAGAAGTGAAAATAACGTGAGAGCTATGGCGACTGCAATGAGAACGATGAAGCTGATCAATGAAAGTGAAATCAAGGCAAAGAACAGGCGCAGCCATTTCGATTCATAGCGGGCGCCGATCCATTGAGGAATTGTCAGTGCCTTTACCTTGTCGCCAACTGAACGAAAAGGGCCGGAAAGTATGCATAACCCTGCTATGATGCCAAGACCAGCGGCAAAACCAAGGCCGAGCAGGGCGGAAAGGCCATAAGTGTAAACAAGACCGGGATTTACCACAAAAGTTGCAACGCTGGTCAGCTGGGCAGTGAGCGACAGGCCGACCCAGGCCGGGCCGATATCACGGTTGCCGACGGCAAAACTTGCCAGATCTTTGGTTCGCAGCATTCCACGAACTGTCAGAAAAACGGTTACAGAAACATAAAGGATCAGGGCAGACCATACCATTGCAGTGTGACTCACGACTTGCTTTCCTCCATTTTGCCTTGCAATATTTTTATGTAGTGATTTTCTCATAAATGTTGCAATGCGTCAAGAGAAAAAGTTAGATTTTGTCGCGATTATTTAAAATAATACGTTGCAAAGCAATATAAAGATCGGAGTTATGTAAACCGGCAGGGTCATTCAATGAGCTCTGATAAAAAACGGGTCATCACCGACAGAAGCATACTTTGCTGTTCAACACCGGTTCATCGGGTTACAAATAAAGTAAGGGCGCAGGCGGGTTTCTCATGAGCGAAAGCTTCGAGCCAGGCAGTTTTGACGCAAAGCCATAGCTTTACAAAATAAGCCTCGTCTGGGGAGAGTTGTAGCGAATGAGATTCCGCCGAGAGCCCGATTTTAAAAACATTTCTCGCAAAAAGTATGCAAGATCCGGATGAACCTAAAAACCATCAGGTCGACTGTAGAGAAAAAACCGGTTTTTGAATTATCGTTGCTCAACGGTTACTGATCTGCCCAAAATAGTGTACAATATAGCCTATGAGGAGATATTATGTCTGACGATCTGAAAGAATCTCTCGGAAAAATTGACATCAGCGATACTAAATTCCTGGTGTCAGGCATCATCCTGCTGCTGATCCCGATTCTATACCTGTATTTCCATGCAAAAGTCGCTGACAAACAGGCGGTGACAACCAGGATCTCGCTGGCTGATCCCGGTAAGCAGTCGGCATTCAATCTGACTTCGACCTCGCGAACAGCAGCGGTTGAGCGCACCAGATCGGTTGCTCCGGCAGTGAACCCTCATGAAATGACTATAGAAGCCGAACTCAATCGCGCCTGGTCGAAGGTGCAGTCGATCCCGCGACGGCTGAGTCTGCCGCCCGATATTCCCAAAGAAACCCGACAGATGATCGAGGTCGAAGACGATCCGATGATTGCCGAAGCTAATTCGATCTTCGATCAGGGAGACATGGCGGCTGCCGAAAAGGCGTATACCAAAGTTCTTGGCAGCAGCAACAATAACCATTTCAAGGAACTGCATGCCTGGGGCGGCCTGATGGAAGTTTACCTGATCACTGGTGATAAAGAAAAATTTCGTGAAGCATTCAAAAACTATGCTCTGTCTGCGCAAAAGCTTTCCAATGTCTATGGTCCTCTGGCAGACGATGTTTCGCGTGCTTACGACATGTTTGCGCAGATAAGTATGATTGATCCCGGCAAATTGCGCGAGCAGCTCACCAGAGCCAATCTGGCGCTTGGCACCAATGTGAGCTTCGAAGAGTTTCTGAATGGTTTGAACCAGACCAAAGACTGGTATCCAAAGGATCTGCCTACTGCCGAGCCGGCGCCACCATATTCCGTGCAACGTGGCGGGGGTAGTTGAGCGTATGTGTTATGGAGACTTTCTCTCAAAGTCAGAGGGGTGAACTATGAAATCAGAAAAACTCGTTGGCAAAGCCCGCAGAGGTAATGTTCTGGCGGTTGTTGTCGCCATCCTGGGCGTCATCTTTGTGGCATCGCTGTATTTTGGCTCATCGACCGTCGAGCGAACACGGCAGTCGCAAAAAGCACTGGGTGGCGATCAGGCGGCTTCGCTCGCTGAAACCGGCATCATGCGCGGAATGCATATGATGAGCCGTGCCATGAACGATGATTCATCATTCATGCAGACAGCCTCACAGAAAAGCTTTGCCATCATGCTGCGTTACCCGCTGCCGGTTAAGAGCGGAAAAGTCAACGATGCCGCGGTTGAGCTTGGCGCCGATGATGAGCTCGATGTTTCTGTCATGGAAGCGGAAGGTTTCCCGAACAAGGTAGAGTATACGCTTGCCGATCTTCGTCTTAAGACCGAAGGCGAAGACTGGGTCGATGATCTGATCAAGTTCGCCGGCGGCGATAAGATAAAAGCATATGACGTAAAGGTGACCTTCGAGATCGAAAGTGCCTACCGCGTCACTCCCAAAGCACTGCCTTCGGGTAAATACGAGGTGCCCGGCATCGACTGCGAATTTTCGGCGCGCAAGGACATCGTCGATTTTCTCGAAAACAAGGGCCGCGCTGCCTTTGTTGGCGAGTTTCCCGACTGGTTGTCACTTTTCAATTTCACGATTCCGATCAAAGTTCACATTCCGATTATCAAGGCTGATATCACGCTGGCCACCATCGACCCGGCGGCTGTCGTAGATCTGGCCCTGAAACCACTTACCAAAGACACTCAGCTTGCCAACGTAATGAACTGTTCTGATGGAATCGGTCTGAAAGACTTTTTCATTCTCGATAAGATTTTGCGCGCACTTTTTCATGGTCTGCTCAACAAACCCAATCTTTATCCGATCATGATCATGTTCGACAAAGACTTCTTCATGCGCAAAGAAGAACTCTGGCCCGGTGGAGTCAAGGTGCCCGAAGATTACTCGCGCTATGTCGAAAAATATGGCACGCTGAAAGTCACTTCGGTAGCCAAAGTTGATTTTGCTGATGGCACCAGTTCGCAGCGCCGCATCGAAGCGACCAAGGACTTCAAGGTCTCTGATATTCAGCCGATGGCCCCGCTTTACAGCTTCTTTTGCGCGAATATAAACAATGACCGCTTCAATTTCAACGATCATGGCGGTCAGTTTTATGTGAATAACAGCGCCAAGCGTGTCATGAACAAAGAGGAACGCGAAGCCCGTAAAGAGCACTCAGGCCAGATCCGAGTCAACTACAAGCCAGATGACTTTGTCGATGCCGGCAGCCCCGGAACGCCGCTGGTAATAAATACTGCTCTGGTCGGTCATTACGACGGGCCAAAGATAGCCGAGGGCGGTTTTGCTGACAAGGCACTCAATATGGCGGCCGGTGCTGATGCTCTGCTGATGCTCGGGCGCACCAAAAACATGATTGTTTCGAAGGCATCATATAACCTCGATGTCACGGTTAATTCCAAGAACGTCAAGAGCAAGAAAGGTAGTCCGCTGCCGAAGGAACTCAAGTTTTCGCGCGGGCCATTCAATCATGGTTTTCAGATGACGTCTGACGTCGCGCCCAAGGCTAAGTTGCTGCATAAAGACCCCAAATACATCGAAAATCGCAATGCCTACAAGGGTAGTGCGCTCGAAGCCCGTAACGACTCATATAAATGGTGGACTCAGGAACCCCATAAAATGGGTTACGAAGATTACATCAAGAAAAAAGCTGACAGTATCAACTTTCTGCCAGATCCTGAAAAGCTAAGTTCGAACATTATCACCTTTGGAATCAGTATTGCATTCAGAGCTTTTGGCAGTTCGTTGACCGACCTTACCAAGGGCGCTGTCGCTTTCGGTTCAACGCCGATCGTCGATGCCTTTTCCCGCATGAAGCTGCCGTGGATGGGCACCCGCAACAGTTACTACTGTCTGCCGACTCTCGGCTGGTCAGATAACAAGACGCATCTGTTCGGCCTCAATACCTGGTATCCGACCCTTTCGCGTGATATCGAAGGTATGGTGGCCAAGCGTTACAAACAATGGCATGTCACCATCGTCGGGCTTTTTGCGCAAGATCGCCTGCCGCTGCTGCCTTTTCCACCACCCTGGTGCTTCGTGCCGCCGATTCCGGTGCCATACTGGTTTACCGACCAGATTATCAATAAATACGATTACAACATGTGGTTCATGAAAGCCTACGATGCCGAAGACATGACCGCCGACGTCTCTTATACCATGTATGACCCGGGCGACACGATCAACATGCCCGCTAATTTCTATTCGCCTGAGCAGTTCGCCAAAAAATCGAACTACTACTATGCCAGCGCCGAAAACTTCATCAAAGATCTGCCGAACCGCATGGTGACCATAGATGGCAAAAAAGCTCTGCAGCTCAATGGTGTGACCTTCATTGCCGGTTCACTCGGAGCCGATAACAATTCGTTCAAGGCGCCTGAGGGCGACACTTTCTACGTTACCGGCAAGGGAATGATCGTCGTATCGGGCAATGTCAGCCTTGGCTGCAACATCAAGTATGTCGAAGAGGCTGAGAAGCCAACTGTTTTCAGTCTGATAGTTCGCAACGGCGGCCTGATCATGACCGATGAGGGTGATTTTACCATCGAAGGCTCGGTCTACACTCATCGCTGCATTTATCTTGGCTCAAACACTCGTCTCAACATTGTCGGTAACTGGGTAACCAACGAATTTGCCAAGCACCGTATGCGTGGTGAAGTGATGGTCGACTATTCAGCATCCAAGGTCAGAGCTTCACTGGGCAGCCTGCATCCTCAGAGTGGCAAATACGACCCTCGCCGCTATTATCTCGCGCTTTCCCCCCGCTGGAACGCCTGGAAGGTCGACTGATGAAAAGTTCAAGAGGCTGGTCTCTGCTTGAAGTGCTGATCGCTGTCGCGATAATCGTCATCGCGTTCATTCCGCTGATCAATCTTGTCAGTTCCAGTGCCGTTTCTACAGTGAAGGTCGGCAACTATGCCAAGGCTTCAGGCCTGCTGACGAAGTTTCTTGAAGAAGTCAAACACGTGCCATTTTCGCGTTACCAGAAAAACTACGATCAGCTCAAAGGCGGAGAGCCTGTTGCGGTGCCTGTCGAGTTTTATCCTGATACTCTGGCAAGTATCGAAGAGATGAAAAAAGATAAAGAATTCTGGCTCGAAGCGACCATGCAGGCGTCTAAAAACGACTTTGACCAGCTGGTCGAAATTTCGTTCAAAGCCGAAATTTTCTGGCGAGAGCGGGGAAACCGCGACGCAACATCTGAGCCTGAGCGCAGCCTGCGCGATTTTGCTCTGATTTTTAATCCCGAAACAAGGTTCTGAGCGGCACCAGGAGGCAACGATGAAAGAACTCAGAAGGTCTGGCATGACGCTGGTAGAACTGATGGTTGCTGCGGTTCTGGCTGCCATGGTTCTTGGCGCGGCCATGAACATCTGGAGCTACGCCCGCCGACATATTTCGCGCACTACCACACGCCAGATCCTGCAGATGGATGCGCAACGCATTCTGACGCAGTTCAAAGCCGACATGAAGGCTGCCAAAGCCGAGACTTTCAAATCGACTGCCGAGCCTCTGACTCTCGAATTCAAACGCTATGTCGTCGATGAGACTGACAACACCAAACTTTCTGCCGACAAGATCGAAGAAGTCAGATATGTTTTTGCAAAGCCAATTCTGCGTCGGCAGGTTGCCGGCAGTTATCAGAAGACGCTTTCAACTAACGTCGACAACATCAGGGTGAGCCGCAAAGAGCTTACTGAAGCGCAGCGTGAAGATGAGGCCTATCTCGAAGCCCGCGTCGACATTTCACTTGATCTTATGGCAAAAGCCCCTGGCACCGACATCGAAGAACGCTTCTCTCAGCATACATCTGCTGTTATCCGTGACGAATTCTATGCGTTGGCCAACAAGGAACGCGAAGAAGTTCTGACTATTGCCAGCGAGGTCGCTGATGAGCTGAAAAAAAACGCCGACAGCAGTTTTTTTAACGAACAGTTGAACGCCCAGTCGCTGGCAAATCTGACGGAACCTCAGCTGGCAGATCTGTTGAAAACCCAGGAAGGCGCGATTACCGAAGCAAAAAAGAACCTGGAAGAGCTCGACAAGCGAATCGAAGACGTCGATACCGGCAAAAGATGGTGGCAGATCGGCTGGTGGTCAAATGAAGAGGGAGCCGATGTGAAGAAAATGCGTGAGGATCTCGGCGCGATCAAATGTCCCGATAACGGTCCTCTGCCGGCTAAAGACAGCGGCAACCGCCCTTCAGAGCTGGTCGATGACGTGCTGAAGCGGATAAATGACAAGATTGGAAATCTTGAATCGCAGTTTTATACCAAATCTTATCAGGGTACGACCATTCTCAATGCCAATAGTGAAGATCCCGAAGTCCGTCGGCAGGCGGCTTTGCAGAAACGCGCCTATGAGATGAAGCTGACTGACCGCCAGATCGACAAGGCAATGGCAGGCATGTCAGAAGAAGAAAAAACTGAAGCGCAGGCTAACAACGTTAAGAAGATGATCGACGCATTCAATCGCACCGAAGCTGAAATCAGAGATGAATTCAAAACTTCTGCAGTAGCCCCCGAAGGGACCCCTGAATTCGAAGCGCTTGTACAGCGTGAAATTCGTGACCAGGCGTTCATCAAACAACAATACAACGCCTGTAGTCTCGACTGGATGGAATCGAGCAGCGAAGACGAAAACGCCATCAAGGCATACGAGGGCGCGAAACAGCTCAAGAGTCTGGCTGAGAGCAAAAAAGAATCACTTAAGCTCAAAGAAATGGCCATCGACAACAAAGTCGAAATTGACGAAGCAAAGCGCATCAAACAGGAAAGCTTCACCGGTAACTGATCGGAGTTATTTTGTGAAGACTCTGCCTACCACTCATGCTGTACGGCTTCTCTGATTTTTTCCATGAGTTTTTTCCGGCCTCATTTGCATTGAAGCATGAATGCCGGGAAGTTTTTCTTAACAGCAGAATCACTTGAAGACATTTCTCTGTGTACATGAAAACACCGGCAGTCAGTAAATAATTGCCAGTAAATCGCGAAAGACGTCGAAACGCTTTGAAAATCGTTGATTGATTGAGCAAGCAAATGATTGTCAGGTATTTTGCGTGTCAAAGTGGCAAGCCGTGAATTTTAAGAGGATAAAGCCGAATATGTACCAGGCGCAGCCGGTAGTATAATCTTGCCACGATAATAGTGCTGATAAGGCTTTCCAAGTCGGTACAATTAGTTCACAATTCATAGGAGGCATTAAAATGCGCAATCTGTTAATCGCTCTGTTCTGTGTTCTTCTTACCGTTTCTGCTTTTGCTCAGGACGCTGCTCCGGCAGTTGAACCCGCCGTCGCTCCCGCCGCTGAACCGGCCGCAGCTCCGGCAGCCACCGCTGAAGATTACACTGGTATTCTTGAAGTTACTCCGGCTGACACTGAAGCTGGCCAGACTGAGTCTACCATCGTTCTCGACATGGGCGAAAAGACCTTCAAACTCGAACTTGCTGACGCTGCCAAGCGCGCTGAAATCGAAGCTCTTGCTGGCAAAACTTTGAAAGTTAAGGGCGAAGTTGTCGCTGCCGCCAATGCAGAAGAACTCGACGTTCTCAAAGTCGCTTCCTGGGAAGTAACTGAACAGGCCGCCGACGAAGCAGCTGATGCTCCGGATGCCGAATAATTACTGATTAAACAGAAATTTTCGGATACAGCGCTCTCGCAGGTCGAGGGCGCTGTATTTTTTTTACTTTCGTCGCAAATCGTTATTTTTATCGAAATTGCTTCATTTATCTCATAGCCGCGATTTCAGGCAAAAAAAAATAAAAAAAATACTTGTCTTTAGTGGTCAATAAGTGCTATTATATTTTTACGCAATTATGAACGATATTGACCGGGATACTGCATTTGGTTCTCCGGGATAGAGGTGAGTAAGTGTGAAATATCTTAGGAGAACTATTTGTGATGAAAATTTACGTTGGAAACCTTCCTTACAGCATTCGTGACGCCGAACTTGAAGAACTTTTCAGACCCTACGGTGATGTTACTAGCGCCAATGTTATCATTGAACGCGAAACCAACAGATCCAAAGGCTTCGGTTTCGTAGAAATGCCCGAAGCAAGCGAAGCCCAGAATGCTATCGCTCAGCTCAACAACAAGGAAATCAACGGCCGTGGCCTCAAAGTTAATGAAGCCAAGCCGCGCGAAGATCGCCCCCGCAGACCTTCACGCTACTAATTAGCCGCCAATAAAGGCCGCTGCAGCTTATAGCTGCAGCGGTTTTTTTATTTCCGCGAAACCGTTTCGCCTGCTTTTCAAAGCCCTGTGTCGCTTAAGCGAAGCAGGGGCAAATAAGGAAAGTCGCAGGATCTCAAAGAGTGATAACTGAGCCGCCAGGGTTAGATTCTCTTCGCAAATACGCCGGCCACTGATGATTCTAAAAAAAATAATGCATTACCAGTGAAGGTTGGGTAGAATTGAGTCATACTGAAACATATGTCTGTTGAGTTGGAGAACACAAGCGATGTTTGAATTTCTGCTGGTCGTGTGTTTAGGATTTATAGTTTACGAAAAAATTTCGAGTACCAGACGGGTACTTGAAGATAAGATCGATGATCTTGAAAACAGGCTTCGCTATCTCACCGACAAAGTTAATTCGTTGAAAAAAGCTCACGACAGGCAGCGCCAGGAATTGCAGTCGCGTGCAGCACAGACTCAATCGACATCAGAGACTCACGCCACTGCGTCTGAAAGATCTGAGGAGCTGACAGAGCCAGCAGAGAAGCTGACACCAGAATTGGCATCGGCCGACAAAGATGAAACGGCGCCGATTTCAGCTGATGAAGGTTTTGCCGCTATCCGCTTTACCCAGAAGGGGCGCGATATTAAAGCTGATCAGAATAAACCCATTGAACCATCTCCGACCGGTTTAGATGCTCAAGGCACTGCTGAACCGAATGAACCGATTTTCTCAGACAGCGAACCGGGTTCTTCAGATACCACCGAACTCAGACCTGAAAATGCCAAATATGAATGGCTGAAACGCAGTCGAGAAGAGGTTGCCGGGACAAGCACCCGTCCCACCGACCTTGAATCGGCAGTATACGAATCGGCGGGTAAACGTAAAAAGTCAAAATACGAAAATAGCATGGCAGCAGAAGCTGCCGGCGCTGATGACGCTGGTGGCTCTGGTGGCCCTCGCGGCCCCCAAGGTCCTTCCGGGCCGGGCGACCCTGGCGAACCCGATTGGGGCGATCGTTGGAACCAGTTCAAAGACAGCGTCGACTGGGAACAGTTCACCGGCGCCAACCTTTTCGCCTGGCTTGGCGGCATTGCTCTCTTCATCGGCGCCGGCTTTTTCGTTAAATATTCCATTGATAAGAATCTGATTTCGCCAATTATGCGCCTGGTGATTGGTGCCATCGTCGGTCTCGGTATGATTGCCGGCTCTTTCAAATTTGAGCGTGGGCGCTACGATACCATGCGACATACTTTGGCCGCCGGCGGTATCGGCGTTCTCTACTCAGTTTTTTTTGCAGCAACGCTTTATTATGGTTATCTCGAAAAGCCGCTTGGGTTCATAACGCTGGTAACGGTTTCGGCCGCGGCCTTCGTGTTGGCGATCTTTCATCGCGGAGTTGCAATTTCGGTGCTCGGCGGCATTGGCGCCTATCTCACGCCTTTGCTCGTATCGACCGGTCGCGGGAACCTGCTGACTCTATTCGTCTATCTGACTATCGTGAACGTTGGTATTTACCAGGTTATCAGGAGGCTCGAGTCTCGCTTTTTGCTGTTGTTCTCGACCGTTGGCACACTTTTCTCGTTGACCTGCGCCACTTTTCTGGCGCCAAATACTCCCGAGTCATACATGATCGGCCTGGCCTGGGTTGGCAACCTTTTACTGTTCTCGGTTTTTATCGACAGGCTCGGCTGGATTCCGCAAAACAGCAGTTCAACGAAGTGGTCAGCGATCATTTTGTATCTGAGTATTCTGGTGATGGCTGCAGTAGTTGTTAACAGCTTTTCCGGCTGCACCCCGATGTGGATGATGGCAGCGGCGATCAGCATCGCCGTCGCACTCGCTCTGCGCAATGGCAGCTGGCAGGCGGCGGTCATTCCCTATGCAACCCTGACCTTTTTTGTCTCAGGCTTCTGGGCAATTTATCGTTTTGAAGCGACCAGCAATGTCTGGGCGTTTCTGGCATTCTTTGTCTACGGCCTGTCAGGCGGCCTCGGGCCGATTCTGCTGATTCACCGCAATGGCATCGACAAGCTGTCGCTGAAGTGGTTCAGAATTTTCCCGGTTGCCATGTCGCTACTGATGCTTCTGGTAATCTTGTTTACGCCGAAAATGTCGGCTCTGTTCTGGCCGATGGCTATCGGTCTGCAGGTGATTGGAATCATCGTCAGCCTGCTGTTCGGAGGCCTGCTGCAGCTCGCCTTTATGGCGATGATTCTGGTTTTTGCCGCTGCCTTCTGGCTCTACTGGGCAGCGCCGGTCATTTACGTGTCGAGCGTCTATGCGCTGATTCTGCTGGCCGGTGCTGTAGTCGTGCTGGTTCTGTTCTGGGTTCTCAAGCGGGTGGTAGAATGGAGCGAGACGCTTAAGATTGACGAGCGCGTGACCGGCACCAGTGTGCGCAACAACCCGCTGCTGACCGAATGGATGAGCTCGACGCCGATCATGGGCATTTTTATATTGCTCGCAACCGCCTTTTCATTCGTTCAACCCCTGAATCCGCACCCGGGAATGGTGACCCTCTTCTGTTTCGGCGCGATTACCTTGACCATGGCGCGGCGCATGGGCTACTCGATCATGATCGCAATGACCTTGTTCTCGGGTGCGTTTGCGCAGGCATTCTGGGCCCTGCGCCCCGATCTGACCGGCACACTTTATCTGCATTCAATGCTGTGGTCGGCTCTGTTGCTGGCGGCGGCGCTGGTTGTGCCGTTCATTGTCTACAAAGACTATGGTAAATATCGCATTGCCTGGATGGCATGGCCGATTTTCGAGCTGATCCAGGCGATTTTTATCGTCTATGCAGCCGACCACTTCTGGACTCGCGAAGTATCCGGCTGGGTGCCGGTTCTGCTCGCCTTCATCAAGCTGCCGTTCGTAAAAGTGCTGCTTGGCCAGCTCGCCGGCAAACCTGAACGCAACAGTATTCTCGCCTGCCATGGCGGCGTGCTGCTGTTCTATCTCTCGGCCACTCCAATACTTCTGCTGGAAAAAGGCTGGCTCGGCCTGGTGCTCGTGCTCGAATCGGCAGCGCTGCTGTGGCTGAACCGCCGCGTCGAACACAACGGCCTGCGCAAGGTTTCGGCTGCTCTGGCTCCGGTTGGTCTCTATCTGCTGCTGTCATTTTTGCCGCAGATGAAGGGCGCCAACAGCATGATCATTCTCAATGCCGCGGTCTTCTCGGTTGCTGCGGCGACCGCCGCTCTGTTTGCAGCAGTCAGGTTGGCGCCGTATCCCGATGACAATCTTGGCCAGTACAGTATCAGTAAATATTTCATGTGGCTGGCGATTGGCACCGGCTTTTATCTGGTCAATCTCATCGTTGCCGACGTCTTTGCCGGTTCGCAGGTGCAGGCCGGCGCAACCCTGAAGTTTATGCCGGCAGGCGACCTGCTGCAGACCATCGTTTATGTCACGCTCTGGGGCCTGTTTGGCGCAGTTCTCTGGCGCCATCAGGATTTACCCTCAGGAATCCGCATTTTCGGCATGGTCCTGCTGTTTCTGGCAACGCTCTGGTTGATCTGGTTCCCGTTCGGGTATGGCAGCTATGTGGCCGGCATGAGCCCGCTGTTCAACCTCGGGTTACTGGCCTACGTGCCGCTGATGATAATTCTGCTCTACCTCTTCTTACAGGAACCATGGCAGGAAAGCTCGATTTCGATCAAGAACCTTTTTCTTGCCATGCTTCTGATTACCGGCTTCTTTGCAATAAAGATCATCAAGAGCACGATCTTTCAGCCCGGCCAGCCGTTCGATATCTTTCAGGCGAAAACCGCCGGCATGGCAATCGGCTCAGCTGCCGGCTGGATCATCTATGGCCTGCTGATGCTGGTCTGGCCAAAACGCCTCGATCGCCCGTTCCGGCTGGCTGGCCTGGTTCTGCTTTATCTGGGCTTTATCAAAACTGCACTGTTCCCGTTCAGGTTCAGTGCGCAGTTTGGCGAGATGTCGCCTCTGCTCAATTCGCCGACGGCGCTGTTCGCTTTTTGTATTGTTCTGTTGATCTGGCTGACCCGGCGTCAATACAATGATACCTGGCCGGTAAGCAGTGTGCCGCCGAACGCCTTTTTTGGCACATCGTTGGCAGTTGCAGTGTTTTATGTTCTGAACATAGAGATTGCCAGCGTGTTTGGCCAGAAAGGCCGGTCGTTCAGCCTTTTGACCAGAGGCAATCTGGCGCATCAGCTTGGTTACAGCCTTGGCTGGCTGGTCTATGCCATCGGTCTGCTGCTGTCGGGCATCAGATGGAAAGTGGTGCGCGCCCGCCAGGCAGCTCTGCTGCTGGTGCTGCTGACCTGTTGTAAGATTTTCCTGCTCGATCTGGCCAAGCTTGAGCAACTGTATCGAGTTGCTTCATTCATAGGTCTGGCGATCGTTCTGATGCTGGTATCATATCTCTATCAGCGCTTTATCAACAAATCGGAGAACTGATATGAAGAACATCTGCAAAATCATGATCATTCTTGGCTTACTGGTAACCGCTTCAGTCACTGTTGCACAAGATAACTGGCATTCTCAGGGAAGCGTAACTGCAGTCGCTACCGGTCTGGTAGAGGTTGTGCTGCCGGCTGAGCTTCACGAAATCAATGCTGGCAAAGGAAGAAGCGATATTCTCGATTTGTCGCTTTTCGGGCCAGATGGCAATTCTCGCGCTTTTGAGCTGTTCTGGCGTTCGGTCGGTGAAAGTGAGCTCATGGATCTCGAACCCCAGAAACGAGAGCTGCTCGATGACCATAGACTGCAAATTGAATCTGCATTGCCTGCCGGGTATTCTTTCAACTTTGTCAGAGCCGAAATAGATTATGATAACTACGCTGGTAAGGCTGATATCGAAGGTCTGCTCGATGGAAAATGGCAGATGCTGGCGACCGGTGTGGCGGTGCAGCGAGACATGGGTGCGCTGGCCGTCTGGGCTGATGTGCCTTCCGCTCCATACACGGCCGTTCGCCTGACTTTCAGCGGTTACGATCGTGATTTTTCCAGGATTCCGGTTTTTGTGCGGTCGGTCAGAGTAACGGGCAAGAGGTTGGGCAGCGATTATGCGCGCGAAGAACTGCAGCCTTCTTTTGAAGAAGCAGCCATAGATAACGGTTCTGAATTGCGTGTTATGTTGCCGGGCTCAGGCCTTGCTCTCGAAAAGCTGGAAGTTAAAACCGCAGCGCCATTCAAAGGTACCTGGGAAATCGGCTACGAAAAGATGCAGCTTGGTCGTCGTGATTTTGAAATGGTGACTCAGGGCAGGGTTGCGGCGATCGGCAGCGAACCGCTCAAGCTTACGATAGACTGTTCCCGCGTCTGGAAGCAGAAGGTGATGCTGATCAGGCTTGTGTCAGACGACTATTTTGGCAGGGTAGATCAGGTCAGGGTGCTGACAAGGCTGCCGCGCCTGGTTTTTGCCGTCGATCAGCCCGGCGAATGGATTTTCAAAACCGGTCTCGATAAGCCTGTTCTGGTCATGGAAGAGCCTGGCGTGTATTTGCGCACGCCTGAACCGCTTAGTATCAGCAATCTCAAAGAACAGGGCGAATGGCGCTCAGAGAACCTGCTGAAGAATTATTCACTCAGGGGTGGGCCGTTCAACTCGGCTGGTTATGCCTTTAAAGCGGAATTCAAGGTCGGCAGCCCCGGTTTTTATCAGCTGGTTACCGATGCCAAAATTGGCCTCAACCGCTTTCAGGATTCGCTGAGAATTGTTAAAGATGAGACTCAGGTTCCATATTTTCTGGGAAGAAGCGAAGTTCGTCATCTCGCCGTGACTTCAGAAAAGTCTTATGATGCGGCCACCAATCGGTCGACCTGGCTGATAAAGCTGCCGGAGGGAGCGCAGCTTAATGCCTTGCGCTTATACGCGCGCGGCATATTTGAGCGCAGCCTGACATTTGAAAGACATGTCGCAGGCAAGGTCAGCTGGCAGCCCTGGCAGACACGGCAATGGAAGAACCGAAGCGATGGTGAATCTGCCTTGACTCTGAGTTTGCAGGATTTTCCCGCTGATCAGACCGACATTCGCATGCATATTGATCATGGCAGCAATCAGCCACTCGATATATATGGCATCAGCGGACTTTATACTGCCCAGGATCTGTTTTTTATCGCGCATGAGCCCGGGGATTACGAGCTTTTCGGCGGGAATCCGGGCGTTCGGGCGCCTGCTTACGATCTTGCGATAATTCAGCAGAAACTGCTCGATATGACGCCGGTAAAGATTCCGGTCGGGCCGGTGCTGAATATTGCCGACGCTGCAGCTTCTGAGAAACCGGTTGATCAGGGCGCACCCTTCAACAATGCCGGCTATTCATGGATAGCGACTTTTACTGTTTCAGCCCCCGGATTTTATCAGCTCGGGCTTAATCTGCAGGCTTCGCTCGATGACAACAAAAAAGGGCAGCGCCTGGTTCGAAATGACCGGCAGGTTCCTTTCTTCGCCGGCGCGTCTGAGAAGGCGAAAACGGACATTTTTGTAAATCCTGTTTACGACAAGTCAGCTAATGCCACCACCTGTGAGATTAAGCTTCCTGCGGCCTCAAAGCAGTGGCAGTCGATACTGATTTACAGTTCCGGTGTGTTCAGCCGCGAGGCCGTGCTTGAAATAAGCAAGCCAGGACGCCTGGGCTGGCAGGCATTCAAGAAAGCCTCCTGGACAAGCCGCAGCGAAAGCAGTACTGTGCTGGAGATTCCGCTTTCCGGACTGCGTGAGGGTGAAACCGATCTGCGCCTTCTTATTGCGCACGGCGACAACAGCCCGATCACAATTTCAGCTGTCGAAGCTACTTACTATACTGAATCTCTGTTTTTTCATGCGGCTGAAGCTGGCGAATACCGGCTTTACGGCGGCAACAGCAAGGCCCGCGCCCCGGTCTACGATCTGGCTCTGATCAAGGATCACATGCTGAAAAACGAGCCAAACCGCATTCAGCTGGGCGAAGCAGCTGCTTTCACCGGCGATCTCGATATCAAACGCCAGTTCGACGAAGCTTTCAGCGAAACCGGCTGGGGCCTCTATGCTGTGCTAGGCGTCGTGACGCTGCTGCTGATCGTAATCATCATCAAGCTTTTTCCTGAAGACGAAAAAGCAGCTCAGGCAACAACTGCCAACTCATCTGCTGACCAGGCTTATGAGGCCAGTTCAAAATCGCCCGCGGCAGCAGATAGCTCCTCCTCGTCTGAACCACTACCAGCAGTCTCCCCCGAATCCGCCAAACCAGAATCCGGTGATTCAAAGCCGCCTGAGGCATAATTGGCATCTCAGCGTCTTTCGACCTTCTGCCAAAGCCTAAATGCAGATTATTCCTTTGCGCTTTGCATCACATTATTTGCCTGCTTCCGTTGCGTCGACAGAAAGTGGATGACATGATTCCCGAAGTTATCGAAGGAGACCTGCTCGAACAAAAAGTTGACGTTATAGTCAACGCCTGGAATCGCAACATCTTTCCCTGGTGGTTGTTGCTTCCGCAGGGCGTTTCTGGCTCAATCAAACGCAAGGCCGGTCTTGATCCATTTCGAGAGCTGGCTGGAATGGGCCTGATCGAGCTTGGCGGCGCCCGCCTGACCGGTGCCGGTAAGCTGCCGTACCGCGCTATCATTCACGTTGCCGGCATCAACCTTTTATGGTTTGCCACAGAATACTCAGTTCGCCAGTCGGTTCGCTCGGCCATGCAGATCGTTGCCGAAAAAGGTTTTACATCTGTGGCATTTCCTCTGATCGGTTCAGGTTCCGGTAACCGCGGCAAAGAGTGGTCGAAGCAAATCATGCTTGACGAATTTGCTGAAATCGATGCCGCTGCCGCTGTGAAGCTGGTTGTCTTTCAAGCATGACGGTTAACCAGACAGATGGCTGGTTCACTGTCATATAAGAGCTTAAGAATTCATTCCAGCGTATACTGCTTTCGTCGGGCTCTCGGCGTGATCTCATTCGCTCCACTCTCGCCAGTCGAGAGTCTCTCTTAATAGCCATGGCTCTGCGTCAAAATTGCCTGGCTCGAAATTTCGCTCATGAGAAGCACGCCTGCGCCCTTGCTGTGTCTGAAAAGCCGCATAGAAAATGAACTTTATTGGCTGTGCTATTCAAATGTGACAGTGGACTAGTTGTTCAGCAATGTGTAAATGATGGCCAGCAGAATTGCCATTAACAGGGCGATGCCGCCTTTAATGTGAGCTCTGAAGGCACTGTGCTCATCAACTTCTGGCTCATCGCCAACAATTTTGCCGATCTTGGCCAGAATATTCGCCCTCGACAGCTTGCCTGGCGGTTCCGCATGATTTATAAAAGAGCAGGCCGGGCAGGGAAACTCCTTATGCGCAATTGCCTGCTCAGGCACTACAAAATTTGCCTTGCAGTTCCTGCAGACAATTTCCAGGTCTGCTGACTGGGCAGAGCTTTCATTCTGGTCTGTTTTTTCCATGCAGATATTTTAGCACGAATTGGTAAAGTCAAACATTCTCAAGGCTTGTAATTTGACCGCATTATCACTAATATTGTGCAGTCGTCGGTTATTGCAGCAGAATGCCCGCAACGAAGCTGCCGTGACTGCCATTTTGGTTGAAAAAGCAGGACAGATATGTGCGGAATATATGGTCAGATAAGCCAGGTGCCATTTGCAGATACGCGAGCTCTCTGCTGCGCGCGCGATACTATGGTGCATCGTGGCCCTGATGACGCTGGGGAATGGCTTTCTTCTGACCGCCAGGTTTTTCTGGCGCATCGCCGTCTGTCGATTCTCGACCTGTCAGAACTGGCCAATCAGCCGATGAACGATGCCTCTGGCCAGTTCGTAATTGTTTTTAACGGTGAAATATACAACTATCTCGATATTCGTAACGAGCTGGTTGAGCTTGGCTACAGCTTTCGTTCACAGTCGGATACCGAGGTGGTGTTACAGTCATATAGGCAGTGGGGACGCGATTGCGTCAGTCGCTTCAATGGTATGTTCGCATTTGCAATATATGACTGCAACCGCCAGGAAATCTTTCTGGCCCGCGATCGTGCCGGCGAAAAGCCTCTGTATTACAGCAATGATGCTGGCGTCTTCTGTTTCGCTTCAGAACTTAAGGCAATCATGGCCCGTCCGGATTTTGCCCGCGAAATAGATATGAACGCCCTCGACTGCTATTTGAATTTTGGTTATGTTCCGGGCGAGCTCTGTATCTTGAAAAACGTCAGCAAACTGCCGCCGGCGCATGCCATGCTCTATCGACGCTCTGACGGTCTGTGCCGTGTATGGCGCTACTGGTCGCCGCCTGAAGTTCCCGCCGTTTCTATGGTTGATGAGCAGGCCCTGCTGGAGGAATTCGAAGAGATTCTCTGCGACTCGGTAAAAAGGCAGCTGGTAGCCGATGTTCCGGTTGGTGTGCTTCTCAGCGGCGGTATCGATTCGAGTCTGGTCACAGCGATGGCTGTGCGCAGTTCGCAGCGGGTAAAGACCTTCAATGTGCGCTTTCCCGGTTATGGCGGCTATGACGAGACTGAACATGCAAGGCTGGTTGCCGGTCATTTTGGCACTGAGCATATCGAACTCGAGGCGGGAAGCGTTTCGCCAGATTTGCTGCCGAAACTGGCCGCGCAGTATGACGAGCCGATCAACGATTCGTCGATGATACCGACCTTTCTCGTCTGTCAGCTGGTGCGACAGCACTGCACGGTTGCGCTTGGCGGCGATGGCGGCGACGAGCTGTTTGGTGGCTATGCCCATTACAGTCATTTCAGCCGCATGCACGATCTGGTTGGGCGGTTGCCGAGGTTTTTGCGCCGGTTTGGTGCCAGCTTCAGCGAAAAGCTGCTGCCGACGGGCCTCAAGGGGCGCAACTGGTTCATGTCGGCAGATATCGACTTTTCAACAGAAGTGCCAAAATCTCTGCTGCTTTTTGAGAAATCTGCCCGTAACCGTTTATTGCCAGGGCTGCATGCTGGTTTTGCCGAACGCCATTGGAACGAGCACACAGCACGTCATGATAATCTGGTCGAGCGCTTCACCCGCACCGATTTTGTCAATTACATGCCAGAAGACATTCTGGTCAAGGTCGATCGCGCCAGCATGTTGAATTCGATCGAGATGCGCGCGCCATTTCTCGATTATCGCATGATCGAGTTTGCTTACGGCAAAGTGCCGGCGGCCCTCAAGGCAGACACACGGCAGAAAAAAATCTTTCTCAAAAAGGCTGCCAGCCGACTTTTGCCCGAAAAACTCGATATTCAGCGCAAGCAGGGCTTCAGTATTCCCCTGCCGCAATGGCTGCGGCAGTCTGAATGGAAGTCAGCGGTCGGCGATATTCTGCTGTCGACCGACAGCGTGTTCGACCACCATGAGGTCAAAAAGCTTCTAAGTGGGCCATCTCTTGGCATCAACAATGCCGACCGCCTTTTCGCGCTGACGATGTTCGAGCTCTGGCGCCGCCATTATCGCGTTTTACTGCCGAATACATAACAGGAGTCACAAGTGAGTTTAAACCAGACACCACGTGGAGACAGGGTTCATATCAGTCTTTTTGGGCGCAGAAATGCCGGCAAATCGAGCTTGATCAATGCGATTACCGGGCAGCAGATCGCTCTGGTTTCCGATGTGCCGGGCACAACCACCGACCCGGTCTACAAGGCCATGGAAATCCTGCCGATCGGCCCGGTCATGATTATCGATACCGCCGGTCTCGATGACGTTGGCGGGCTCGGGGAGCTGCGCATACAAAAAACGATCGAGGTTCTCAATAAAACTGATGTGGCGATAGTTGTAATCGATGGAGCCAGTCCTGACTACAGCTTTGAAAAAGATCTTTTACAGCGCATCGAAGCGAAGAAGCTGCCGGTCGTCATCGCTTTGAACAAGATCGACCAGCTCGGTCAGAACTCAATTGATGTCGAAAAGCTCAAGGCTGAGCTGGGCCACACTGTAATTGCCGTATCGGCGACTGGCAACACTGGAATAGACAACATTAAACAGGCTCTGATAAAGAAGCTGCCTGAAGAAGAGGGAAAGTCCTTTCTGGTTCGCGATATCATCAAACCTGGCGATCTCGTTGTGCTGGTCACTCCGATCGATTCAGCCGCACCAAAGGGTCGCATGATTCTGCCGCAGCAGCAGGTTCTGCGCGACATTCTCGATGGCGACGCCATTGCGGTTGTTACCAAAGAGAGTGAATATTCAGCTGCTCTGGCCAGTGTCGGCCGCAGGCCGCGCCTGGTAATCACCGACTCTCAGGCTTTCGCCAGAGTCTCAGCCGAAACGCCCGCTGATATTCAGCTGACTTCATTCTCGATATTGTTCGCCAGACACAAAGGCGATCTCGCTGAACTGGTCAAAGGCGCGCGAACAGTTGACACTCTGCAGGACGGCGACAAAGTTCTTATTGCTGAAGGCTGCACACATCACCGCCAGTGCGACGATATCGGCACCGTCAAAATCCCCCGCTGGCTGCGCGAATATACCGGAAAACAGCTGGTTTTCGAGCACTCAGCCGGCTTTTCTTACCCTTCCAACCTGCAGGAATACAAACTGATAGTGCATTGTGGCGCCTGCATGCTCAACCGCCGCGAAATGCAGCACCGCATCATTTCAGCCACCGGCAAAAATATTCCGATCGTGAACTACGGCGTTCTGATCGCCCACATCCACGGTATTCTCGATCGAGTATTGCAACCATTTGATATAATTTCTGATCCAGTCTGCTGATGATCGAATATCGCTGTAATAATTATAATCTGTCTGTTGGAAAAATCGAGGCCAGCGCATGAGACCTTCTGTAAGTGTTTGCATGGCTGCTTATAATGGAGCAAGCTTCATAAAGCAGCAGATCAACTCAATAATCAGTGAACTTCGTCATGATGATGAATTGATTATCCTGGATGACTGTTCGACCGACAATACGCGGGAAATAATCAGTGAAATTTCTTTTCCGGGTTTACGTTTGTATGTCAATGATAAGAACATGGGGCATGTTAAAACTTTTGCCAAAGTTTTAGGATATGCGAAAAACCAGATTATTTTCTTGAGCGACCAGGATGATATCTGGGTAGACAAACGTGTAGATATGATGATCAACGCCCTGCAGCATTCGAACAGCAGCTTTGTGTTGAGTCACTATGAACACTTTTCAGACCAGCCTCCATCTGTGTCGCTGTTTCCTGATCGGGTTGCCGAAAAGTGCAGGTATTATCCGCATTTGATATCTCTTCTCAAATTCATGATTGGGGAATCTCAACTTCCTGCTTATGGTTGCGCTATGGCTTTTAAACGGGAACTGCTGAGCGTAATACTGCCTTTTCCTGATGTAGTCGAAGCTCATGATCACTGGGTCGTGCTCTGTGCATTGGCCTGGGGTCCATGGGTGCTTTTGAACGACATTACCGTATTGCATAGAATTCACAGGCAGAATTTATCACCAACACAGCGCCGAAGCCTGGCGTTGGTTTTCAATACCAGGCTGAATCAACTTCGGCAGTATTTTATTGCATCCAATCGAGTCAGGACTCTGCAGAATAATGCACAGTGAATCACTTTTTACTGACAAAGTTTTAGCGGTTATTGTGCTTTATAAAATGCCATTAAACCTGTCTCGCACTTATTTGTCCTTATTGAAGAATTTGCCGATAAGCCTTTTTGTTTATGATAATTCACCTTTGCCTCAGCACGCCGCAAGCGAGTTTGGCCCCGACATTGTGTACGTTCATGACCCCAGAAATGGCGGCTTGTCAAAGGCATATAATCTGGCCGCGTCTTACGCCATGAGCAAGGGCAAGGCCTGGATTCTGCTTCTCGATCAGGATACTGCGTTTCCTTTTAATGCTATTATTTTCTACCAGGATGCGGTAGAACGCAATCCGGAAATAAAGCTGTTTGCACCGCTTCTCAAGCAGGCAGATGGCTCGCATTTCTCACCTTACACTTTCAAACGGCGTGGAAACCTGAAATTTTTGCGACCAGGAACTAACAGTTTTCGTTATTTTTCTCCGGTTAATTCTGGAATGTTGATTTCTGTTACAGATTTTATTGCCTGTGGTGGCTATAATGACAGAGTTAGACTGGATTTTGCAGACCACCAGTTCATTGAGCGTTTTCAGCAAAATCATCATGATTTTTTTCTTATGGCAATGGAATGCGTCCAGGACTCATCGAATGAAGAAACAGATCTTAATAAGCTGTCGGTCAGGTTCGTTATGTTCTGTGAGTCAGCTTCAAACTGTGATATAATTGGCCTGCATGATCGATTGTATTATTTTTATATCGTATTTAAGCGTATGCTTGCCCTGATGTTGCGAACCAGATCGCTGGTTTTCGTCAGAATTTTCATAAAAGAATATTTATTGCAATTAATGAAAAATAAGTTTTCATGAAAAAATCAATGAAAAGGTAGATTTTATGAGATGTTATATTAACTCATGTTTTCCTGAAGGATTTATTGTGACGTGATAGAGCTGAAGGAAGAGGTAATGCTGGCCCAGATCACCCAGTAGTATCAAGTTCATCCGAATATGTTAACCAGATGGAAACAAGAATTTCTGGAATATTCGAAGGGCGCTATTAAGCGTGGCATGACAGAGCCCGAAAAGGAGCTTCGTGCTGAAAAAGAGCTTTATCAGGAGCTTGAGAGCCAATACCTCTTGAAAGTCAATACTGGCAAAATGTCGCCAGATGTGATAGAAATGTTTCAACTTATGGGGCACAGCAAACTTCACTTGGCAATTGTAACCTGTTTTGGCGGCTGAAAATTGAATACTCGGTAAACGCAATGTTTGATATCAAAACGAAAAGAGTTCTAGTAACAGGCGCCGACGGATTTATCGGCTCTCATCTGACCGAAGAACTCGTGAAAATCGGGTGTTCTGTTCGCGCTTTTGTTTTATATAACTCGTTTAACACTTGGGGTTGGCTTGATCACTCATCTCCAGAGATTCGAAGCCAGATCGAAATATTTGCTGGTGACATCAGAGATCCTTACGGGGTGAAAAAGGCCTTGACTGGCTGTGATGTGGTGCTGCACCTGGCTGCTCTGATTGCAATTCCCTATTCTTATCATTCCCCAGACACCTACATCGATACAAATGTAAAAGGTACTTTGAATGTCGTTCAGGCGGCCCGTGAGCTTGGAGTCGAAAAGGTAGTTCATACCTCGACCAGCGAGGTGTATGGTACCGCCAGATTTGTGCCCATAACCGAAGAACACCCGCTGCAGGGGCAATCGCCATATTCTGCATCCAAAATTGGCGCTGACCAGATTGCGCTGTCGTTTTATCGCTCGTTTGAAACGCCGGTTGCAGTAATAAGGCCATTTAACACTTACGGACCCAGGCAGTCGGCCAGGGCAATCATTCCTACTGTCATTTCGCAGATTGCTTCCGGTGCAAAAAAGATCAAAGTTGGTGCTCTCACGCCTACCCGTGATTTTAATTATGTTACCGACACGGTTCGTGGTTTTATTGCCTGCGCTGAATCAGAGAAGTCAGTTGGAGAAGTCATCAATATTGGAAGCAATTTTGAGATTTCCATCGGTGATGTAATCAATTTGATTTCTGACGTGATGGGTAAAGAGATTGAAATTGAAACTGAATCAAGTCGTTTGAGACCTGAAAAAAGCGAAGTCGAGCGTCTCTGGGCTGACAATTCCAAAGCAGACAGATTGCTGGGCTGGAAGCCCGAATATGCCGGAGTCAAAGGGTTCAGGCGCGGCATAGAGCATACTGTGGGCTGGTTTTGCGACGAAGCAAATTTACGAATGTATAAAAGCCACATTTACAATTTATGACCAGAAGCGATTTTCCCGCAGCAGTTATCGAACGACTCAGGCATATAATTCCTGCAGAACGCGGGCACACCGGGTTGCACGAGCCTGAATTCAGTGGCAACGAGTGGAAATATGTTAAAGAGTGTATCGATACCGGATGGGTTTCTTCAGTAGGCAAATTTGTCGATCAGTTTGAACGTAAGCTCGAGGAAATCACAGGGGCTGCACGGGCAGTAGCAACAGTTAACGGGACGGCAGCTTTACATATCAGTCTTGTTGTAGCAGGAATTCAACCAGATGATGAGGTTTTGACACCTGCATTGACCTTTGTGGCAACTGCGAATGCCATAAAATACTGCAATGCACACCCACATTTCGTAGATAGTTCAGAGGTGACTCTCGGAGTTTGCCCGATCAAGCTTAAAGCCCATCTCCAAAAAATTGCGCGCGTCAAAAATGGAGTCTGCATAAACACTGTTACCGGTCGAGTTATTCGTGCATTTGTGCCTATGCATGTATTCGGACATCCAGTAGATCTGGATCCACTGCTTGAAATCTGCGGTGAGTTTGGCATATCTCTTATAGAGGATGCCGCTGAATCCTTAGGTTCTTACTATAAAGGCAGGCATACAGGAACCATCGGCAAACTTGGCGCGTTGAGCTTTAACGGAAATAAAATCGCCACGACTGGTGGTGGTGGCGCGGTTCTCAGCTCTGACGCCGAGCTGGGTGCGTTTATCAAACACCTTTCTACCACAGCCAAAAATCCACATCCGTGGGAATTTTTTCATGACCGTACCGGTTACAATTATCGGTTGCCAAATATAAATGCAGCTCTTGGTTGTGCCCAGCTTGAGCAGTTACCTGGGTTTATTGTGCGCAAAAGAAGGCTGGCCGAAAACTACCGCAGATATTTCAGTGACCTGAGTGGCCTGTCTTTCTTTATAGAGCCAGAATTCGCCCGAAGCAATTACTGGTTGAATGCCATTCTGCTTGATCAGGAGAAAGTCTGTTACCGCGACGAGATTTTAACTCAGACCAACAGCATGGGAATTGCCTGTCGTCCTGCCTGGATGCTGATGCCACGGTTGCCTATGTATTCCAGCTGTCCAGCAGATGATTTGTCTGTAGCAGAAAGTCTTGAACAGCGAATCATCAATCTGCCGAGCTCAGCTAGTTTGGGAAATAGTGAATGAGTACAAGAAAAATCTGTGTGTTTACTGGAACAAGAGCCGATTACGGGCATCTTTACTGGCTGATGAAAGAAATGCAGGACGATCCCGACCTGATACTGCAGATTCTGGTTTCCGGATCACATTTGTCGCCTGAATTCGGCTTAACCTATAAAAAGATTGAAGAAGATGGCTTCGTGATCAATGAAAAAGTAGAAATGCTTCTTTCATCTGACAGTCCTGTTGGTATTATTAAATCGATGGGTGTGGCTCTGATAGGTTTTGCAGATGCTTTGTCCAGGCTCGATCCTGATTTCCTGCTGGTTCTCGGTGACAGATACGAGGCTTTAGCAGTAGCTCAGGCTGCATTGATTGCCAAAATTCCAATTATCCACCTTCATGGAGGTGAAACCTCAGAAGGAGCAATCGATGAATCCATGCGTCATGCCATAACCAAAATGGCCTCGTACCATTTTGTTGCAGCAGAGCCTTATCGACAAAGAGTTTTCCAGCTTGGAGAAAATCCTGAGCGTTGCTGGAACTTTGGTGCACCGGGCCTTGATCACATCAAAAAAAACAGGCTTTTAACCCGCGCACGGCTTGAAAAAGCACTTGATTTCAAGCTTGCCGATAAAAACTATCTGATTACTTACCATCCGGCAACTATCGCAGATGAAGATCCTGTGGTTTCCTTTTCAGCGATACTGAAAGCTCTTGATAAACTGCCAGAAGCCCATTGTTTTTTTACCTATCCCAATGCAGATGCCAACGGAAGGGTCATCATCAGAATGATAGATGAATTCGTCGAAAACAATCCTACAAGAGCCTTCTCATCGGCGAATCTGGGGCAGATTCGCTATCTGAGCCTGATGCAGTTTGCCACTGCGATTATCGGCAACTCTTCCAGCGGTTTTATTGAGGCTCCGGCCATGGGTGTGCCTACGGTAAATATAGGCGCCAGACAGCAGGGCCGCCTGCGCTCGGCTTCCATCATAGATGTAAGGCCCGATGCAAAAGAGATTTCTGATGCCCTTAAAAGAGCCGAAACGGCGAAATTTCGCAATCTGATTGCCAGGTCAACTCCTGCCTATGGCTCAGGTGATGTTTCACAAAAGATCATACAGGTGCTTAAAACTCTAAAAACCGATAAAGCTCTTATAAAGTCGTTCTATGATTTTCCACCACAGAAGGCAAACCGCAATGACTGAAAAGACAATAATCATAGCTGAAGCCGGTGTTAATCACAATGGTTCCGAAGAACTGGCGTTGAAACTGATTGATGTTGCTGCTGAAGCTGGAGCGGATTATGTAAAATTTCAGACGTTCAGGGCATCTGAAATTGCCGCGAAAAACGCTCCGCTTGCTGACTACCAGGCCAAAAACGTCAACGGCGAAAACGGACAGTTGAAAATGCTGCAGAAGCTTGAGATTTCGCATGAAACTCATAAAAAGCTTTTCAGTCATTGTCAGAGTCGTGGGGTAAAGTTTATATCAACTCCCTTTGATACTGAAAGCCTGCATTTTTTGGACAGTGAGATCGGGGTTGAATTGATCAAAATCCCATCAGGAGAGATTGTAAATCCTCTTCTGCTCATTGAAGCTGGCAGGACTGGCAAACCGATCATTCTTTCGACGGGCATGGCAACTCTTGCCGACATCGAACTCGCTCTGGGAGCACTGGCTTATGGTATGTCCGATCAGAGTCGTTCCCCTTCAGAAAATGTGTTCAAAGATTGTTATCTTTCTGATGCCGGACAAGCTGCGCTGCTGAAAAAGGTAATGCTTTTACACTGCACAACAGAATACCCTGCAGCGTTTTGCGAAATTAATCTGAAGGTAATGGACACTTATGCAGCCGCATTTGGTCTGCCGGTCGGCCTGTCTGATCACTCGCCCGGTATCAGCATTCCTATCGCTGCTGTGGCGCGAGGCGCCCGTATTCTGGAAAAGCACTTTACCCTCGACAAGAATCTTCCCGGGCCCGACCACCTTGCTTCACTGGCACCAGATGAACTCAAGCAGATGATCAGAAGTGTCAGAGAAGTCGAGCAGGCAATCGGACACGGCAGAAAGATCCCGACAAAGGCTGAGATCAGGAATGCCGCAGTTGCGCGCCGAAGTGTGGTTGCCGCCAATAAGATTGAAACAGGTGAAAAGTTTACGATGAATAATATCTGTTTAATGCGCCCGGGGTCAGGTGTTTCACCTATGAAGCTATGGGACATCCTTGGCAGATCTGCAGAAAAGAAGTATGATACTGGAGATTTGATAGAAACATGAAACCATTAATATTTCTCGGCGCGGGCGGGCATAGCAGAGTGTTGCTTGACATTGCCACTTTGCGGGGCTTTAAGGTCCTTGGCTTCTCGGTTCCAGATAAATCAGAATCTGAAATCATGGGTTACCCGGTTCTGGGGAACGATGACAATATTTTAAGCCGGGATCCTTCTGAAGCTCTTCTGGTAAACGGACTCGGGTCAATTGTATCTCTTGAGCGCCGCTTTGAGGTTTATGACAGGTTTTCACGAAATGGATTTCACTTTGCTACACTGATTCATCCGTCGGCTGTCGTGGCTGAAGGGTGCGATCTCGGAGAAGGGGTTCAGGTAATGGCAGGTGCGATCATTCAACCTGGCAGCAGCGTGGGCGAGAATTCCATTGTTAACACCAGGGCGGCAATTGATCACGATTGTATAATCGGTTCTCATGTTCACGTTTGCCCTGGTGTCACATTGTCAGGCGGTGTTAAAATAGGTACGTGCGCGCATATCGGCACCGGTGCAACCATAATTCAAAGTCTGACTGTCGGAGAATGGTCGCTTGTCGGAGCCGGATCAGTGGTTATACGGAATGTTGGTAACAGGCAGATGGTTGTGGGCGTTCCGGCAAAAGTCGTCAAAACCATGCGTGACTGGAAAAAATTATTGGTTTCTCCTTCTGCCTCTATTCGTGAAGTAATAGACGTGATCAACAGAGAAGCAATGCAGATTGCCCTGGTGGTGGATGAAAGCAATCACCTGCTCGGTTCGGTCACAGACGGTGATATTCGTCGGGCACTTCTGGCTGACAGCAGTCTTGAAGTGCCAATCTCCTCGGTTATGAATACCCGGACAATAACACTCAAGGAAAAGGCTAACCGAAATATTGTTCTAGCTTTTATGCGCGACAATCATGTTCATCAGATACCAATAGTTGACAATCAAAAGCGCGTTGTCGGCCTTGAGTTGCTTGAAAACCTTCTGTTCTAGTTTAACTTATAGATTGACAGGGTGTCATACACATAAGCTATGAAAGACTGGAAAAACGCTCTAATAAGTCCAGAAGAGCCTATTTCAAAAGCAATAAGGATAATTGATGCGGAGTCTATGGGTAGTTTTCGCATGCTTTGTCCTAACAGAATTGCGCTTGTCGTTGAAGCTGAAAACAGATTGATCGGGATCGTGACTGATGGGGATATTAGGCAATCTCATTTGCAAGGGTTTTCCGCTGAAACACCAGTAAAAAGTATCATGAATTCTAAGTTTCATTTCTGTAGTGAGAATCTCTCCAAAGAAGAAATATTTGTCTTCATGAAGGAAAAAAAGATTTCACAGGTTCCAATCATTGACTATGCCGGCATTGTCAAAGGAGTCGAATTGCTTGAAGATTATATATCTCCTCGTAATCCCGACAACTGGGTCGTACTAATGGCTGGTGGTGCCGGCACAAGACTTGGTGAGCTGACCAAAGACTGCCCAAAGCCTCTGATAGAGGTTGGTGGCAGACCAGTCTTGGAAACAATTTTGCTTAATTTTGCTCACTTTGGTTTCAAAAAATTCTATATAGTAGTTAATTTTCTTGCTGAAAAGGTTATAGAAATGATTGGTGATGGAACCAAATGGGGAGTGGAAATAAAATACCTTATAGAGGATCTCAAATTAGGTACTGCAGGTGGACTCTCGCTGATACCTGAAAAGCCAACTGCACCTATGATTGTTATGAACGGTGACGTGTTAACAAGACTCAGCCTGGTTCACCTGCTTGATTTTCATCGCGCAAATAACGCTTTTGCCAGCATGTGTGTTCGTGAGTTGAGTCTCCAGGTTCCATTTGGAGTGGCACAGGTCGATGGCCCAAACCTCCTCGATATAGATGAGAAACCGACACACAAATTCTTTGTTAATGCCGGGATATACGTAATGCATCCGGATGTCCTGGATTTGATCCCAAAAGGATGTTATTACGACATGCCTGACCTGTTTAAGCAAATCTTACAGCTGCAGAAACGCACCATTGCTTTTCCGATTCGTGAATATTGGATGGATATCGGACGAATAGAAGATCTTGCCCGTGCTCAAAGCGATTTCAAGGGAGTGTTCAGTGATCTGTGAAAAAACAGTAATAGCGATTATAACTGCTCGTGGCGGGTCTAAGGGAGTCCCGAGAAAAAACTTGAGACTGGTTGCTGGCAAGCCACTCATTTCCTGGACAATACGCGCTGCAAAAGCATCAAAATATGTAGATAAAGTTATCGTATCTTCAGAAGACCCGGAAATCATTGAAGTGTCGAAAAAATTTGGTGCAGAAGTTCCTTTTATCAGACCAAAGGAATTATCTCTTGATACAACACCAAGTATCGAACCTTTGCTTCACGCGGTGGAGGCTATTAACGAGCATTTTGACTATGTGGTTCTGCTGCAGCCGACTTCTCCGTTTCGATCAGCAGAAGATATTGATAATGCTATTAAAATATCTATAGAGAAAAGCTCTTCGACATGCGTTTCTGTTGTAGAGACTGATAAAAGCCCGTTCTGGATGTATTACTTAAACGAAAACGAACAGCTTGAGCCTGTTCTTGGAGAGAAGACTTCTGCGACAAGACGTCAGGATTTGCCAAAAACATTTGCCCTGAATGGTGCTGTATATGTTGTAGAAACAGATTTTTTGTGCACATACAAAACTCTTTTGACTGAAAAAACAGCAGCATATGTTATGCCCAAAGAACGATCGCTGGATATTGATACAGAATTAGATCTCATGATTGCAGATTTTTTGTTTAAAGCTGGCTCTCAAGAATTTTCCAGTCAGGCTCCCACAGACTAGAGAAATAAGATCCAGACAAATCGCAATGGAGTAGAAAATTGAATATTCGAGTAATTCCGCGATTAGATATCAAAGGCCCGAATCTGGTCAAAGGTATTCACCTTGAGGGACTCCGCGTTCTGGGCAAACCGGAAGCTTTTGCCCGCTATTATTTTGAAACAGGCGCTGATGAATTGTTTTATCAGGATGTTGTTGCCAGCCTTTATGATCGCAACAGTCTCAAAGAAGTCGTTTCCAGAACAGCCAGAGAAATATTTATTCCGATGACTGTCGGAGGCGGTCTTCGCAATACGGATGACATTAAAGAAATTTTGCGGGCAGGCGCTGACAAAGTTTCTTTAAATACGGCTGCAATCAGAAATCCGCAGCTTGTAAGAGAAGCTTCAAGAATGTTTGGCTCATCGACGATCGTTGTCGCAATTGAAGCTATCAGAGAAAGCGACGGCAGATATCTGGCTTTTACCGATAATGGTCGTGAAACCACTGGGCTTGAAGTGCTTGAATGGGCTCAGCGAGCTGAAGAGCTGGGTGCTGGAGAGATAATTCTGACCTCTGTAGATCGTGATGGCACCGGTGAAGGATTCGACATCGAACTGATAAAAATGGTTGCCAACGCTGTTTCCATTCCTGTGATTGCACATGGCGGCGCAGGTTCAATTGAGCATATCATTTCTGTTATCAAGCAGGGTAATGCTAATGCTGTGGCACTGGCATCCTGCCTTCATTACAAAGCAATAAACAGAATTGATATTCTTGATAATTATGCGGCAGAAGGAAACACTGAATTTTTAAAAAACAAAAATCTGGCGAGAAACATAGGAACCTATGATCTTGCCGAGGTCAAGTGGCACATGACAAAGTCAGGTATAAGTTGTCGCAGCGAGATTGGAGTCGCCAATGAACGTAGAGCCTGAAGGAAAAAAAGTAGCCATAATAGACTTTCAGATGGGTAATCTGTTCAGTGTTCTTCACGCCTGTAAACATGTTGGACTGGAGCCCGTTATTACCAGTTCTGCGAAGGAGATAATGAATGCTGACGGCGTTATTTTGCCTGGCGTCGGGGCTTTCGGTGACGCAATCAGCAATATCAGGAAGCTTGGTCTGGATACGGCGATTAAAGATTATTTGTCTTCGGGCCGGCCCTTTATGGGAATTTGTCTTGGTCTCCAGATCCTTTTCACAGAAAGTGAAGAGTTCGGTTCATTCAAGGGCCTGGATATTATTGCAGGCTGTGTCAAAAAAATTCCACAGTGGACAAGCGACGGACGGCAGATAAAAGTTCCACAAATTGGCTGGAACAATATTCAACCGACGAATGCTGAACAATGGCGCAATTCTCCATTGCGAGGAATTTCACATGGTGAATACATGTATTTTGTGCACTCCTTTTTTGTCCAACCCGATGACAGCAAAATTGTCTTGTCTGTGACAGACTATGAAGGAATCAATTACTGTTCGGGAATAATTAAGCACAATCTCTTTGCTTGCCAGTTTCATCCTGAGAAAAGCGCAAGAGAAGGTTTGAAAATTTATTCTAACTGGGCTAGTATGATTCAGAACAATCAGGAAAGCAGATAAAATGGAAAACAATCAATTGGAAGCGAAATACGGTTTGCCGGTAGAAGTAAAGTTTTGTAAGCGATGCGTAATGTCAAATCAGAGGCCGGCTTCTACAGCCGAGTTTAAGCATAATTCTGCCAGTAAAAAAGTAACTATGCATATAGACGAAGAAGGGGTGTGTGACGCATGCCGTCATGCCGAAATTAAAGAACAGATTGCATGGAATAGTCGTGAAGAGGAGCTTCTAAGACTTCTGGATAAGCACAGAAGAAATGATGGTTATTATGACTGTATCGTTCCTGGGAGTGGCGGTAAGGATAGTGCATATCAATCGCATGTTCTAAAATACAAATATGGAATGCATCCACTGACTATTACCTGGCCCCCCCTGATGTATACCGATTATGGCTATAAAAACTTTCGTAACTGGATAGAAATAGGAGGCTTCGACAATCTTTCATATAACCAGAACGGCCGGGTAATGAAACTGTTGACCAGACTTTCAATAGAAAACCTGCTTCACCCTTTTCAAACCTTTATACTCGGGCAGAAAAATCTGGCGCCGGCACTTGCGCTTAAATTCGGAATTCCCCTGATTTTCTATGGCGAAAATGAGGCTGAATATGGTAATCCAATAGCTGATAACGCTTCCTCACTCCGAGATAAATCTTTCTACAGTATGAAACATCTTAATGAGATTTATCTTGGTGGTGTATCGATTCCAGAGCTCATTGAAAAATACAACATCGATCTTTCAGAATTACGGCCGTTTCTGCCGCCCGATGCAGATGAACTTGAGAAATCTAACATCGAGGTGCATTATCTTGGGTATTACCTTAAATGGACGCCACAGGAAGTCTATTATTATGCCGTTGAGAACACTGGTTTCAAGGCTCGCCCTTTCAGAACTCAGGGAACATACAGCAAATACAACAGCATCGATGATAAAATTGACGATTTGCATTATTACACTACCTACATTAAATTTGGCATTGGCAGAGCAACATACGATGCTTCACAGGAAATCAGAAACAAGCATTTGACCAGAGAAGAAGGCGTGGCGCTGGTTAAGAAATTCGATGGTGAATTTCCTGACAGATATTTTGAAGAAATCATGAATTACATAGAAATGAAACCAGAGAGATTTCTCGAACTCTGCGACCAGTTCAGGTCACCTCACTTATGGGCAAAAGATGGAAACAAATACAGACTTCGCCATCCCGTATGGGAAGTCGCGCCTTAAGACGGTTGGTTAAAAGAAGTCCATTATGTGGTCGTTGCCTTGAGCATCAATTTCAAAGAAATATCAACCTATGAGGGAACTTATTCCGAAAGTAGAAGAATATCTATGGCAGATGACAATTTACAAGTTTGGGAGTCAATATTCATGAATAGAGAATGGGGAAAATATCCTCCTCTTTCTCTCGTGAGGTTTATAGCGAAGAATTACTATAAAGCTTCTGATCGAAGTGCGATAAAAATTCTGGAGCTTGGGTCTGGGACAGGTGCTAATCTTTGGTATCTTTCGCGGGAAGGTTTTACTGTTTATGGTATTGATGGCAGTAAGACAGCTTGTGAGAAAGCAAAGCAACGCTTAATCACTGAAGGATTGTCAGGTAGAATCGGCAGCATAATTGTTGGCGATTATTTTGATCAGCTTGATTTTTTTGCAGATGAATATTTTGATGCAATTATTGATATTGGCAGTTTATGCTGTAACTCTTTTGACAGGGCACAGCAGATTATTATTAAATCAATTAGAAAGCTTCGAGCGCATGGAAGGTTGTTTAGTCAGACATTTGCCGACGGCACATGGGGACTTGACTTTACCCCGATAGGTTATAACGCTTGTTATCCAATCGAAGGGCCTATGGCTGGAGAAGGGTATAACAGGTTTACATCAAAGAAAGATATTTCAAAGCTTTATCAGCCATCTGGTTCAAAAATTGTTTCTGTTCAAAGGCAGGAATTGCACATTGATGATGAACATAGAGTTAATGACTGGTTGATTGAATTGGAGAAGCTATAAAACTAGTCAATTCCAAAACAGCTTCTGAAAACTTCTTTCCACACGTAAAAAGGAGCGCACTATGTGAAGCGCTTATTGCAACTGGTCAGAGCTTTATACTGATGTCTTCGAGTATGTATACATGTACTATGACAGTTATCCTGGCCATTCATGTTTCGGCTATATCACCGATGGAATTCGCCTAAATAACTAATTGCAGAACGGTGGCTTAAAAAATGTCCACTTTTACCAGGCCATTCTATAATCGATTTACTATGATATGATAGATATTGGAAGAAAAAAACTCTTTGCGGATGTTGTATACACACTTCTTTCAACAGTTTTTTCTCAAATTGTTTCTATATTTCGAACGTTAATTTTACCGATAATTTGGGAACCTGCTTCGCTCGGAGTGTGGAATCTAATGAATGTTCTGATTGGATACGGCGCAAATGCTCACTTAGGTATTCTTCATGGTTTTAATAAAAAAATACCACAAATGCGCGTGCAGGAGCAGGATCTGGAGCGCAACGAATATAAGGACAGTGTGTTTTGGTGTAACCTCATCTTAGGAATTATTCTGGGTTTCTTGGTTTTTATTGCATCATTTTGGACTCAGCCCGTCTATGCCTTGCCTTTAAGAGTTGTTTCCTTCACAATTATATTGCAGGTTGTATTCGTATATTACTTTTCTTTGTTGCGAGCAGATCATTGTTTCGAATTGCTCAGCAAAGGAGTCGCCTTATCTTCCTTGTTATCTTCAATTTTTATTTTGATAGCCGCATATGTGTTTGAGGATGTATGGATTGTTCTTATTGCGCAGATGCTAGCTCTTTGTTTTGTGGTTGTCTACTGGTGGTACAAAAGTAATTATTGCTTTACTTTTGTTTTAAGGTTCTCATTAGTTAAAGATGCTTTTATTACAGGATTGCCGCTTATGGCTCTTGGACTAATTGACATGGTTTTCCTTAGTTTCGACCGTTGGCTTATTGTTTATTATTTCCCTATTCAGACCTTAGGATTTTATGCGATGGGGGTAATGGGCAGCAATTTGCTCAGTCTCATCTCAGCTTCTGTTGCAAACGTGCTATATCCGAAGATGATTGAGCGGTTTGCGCTTACAAACAGTGTCTCTTCATTGCATGATTTTTTACTCAATCCGGTTCAGGTGACAGCATCATTGATGCTTTGTCTTATAAGCGGGATCGTAATTTTTGTGCCTTTGGTTATCAGGTGTTATTTACCGAAATATTTGCCCGCTGTTCCGCTTGTCGAAATTCTTGTGCCAGGTTCATATTTTTTATCTTTCAGTGCTCTTGCAGGTAGTTTTATTATCTCTATCAATCGCCAGAAATATTTGATGTTAATACAGGTGTGTGCGATAGTTTCCTCTATTGTGTTTGACATTATACTCTTGTATTTTGGTTATGGAATACTGGGGATGGCATATGGGACTTTGCTGTGTTACGCAATTAGTGGCTTAGGCTATATGAGTTTGGCTGTTTATTTTTCCACCGGAAAAGTGAGGCAGATCTTGCAAATAGTTATTTACACTGTACTATTTTTTGTTGTTACGATTTTAGCTCTTCAATTAACAAGTGATCATGTATCATTAACCGCCACTTTCCGAGATCAGTTGTTTTTATCGATTCTTCGAATGTTAAAGGTTTTTGTTGTTATTGTCCCATTATTGGTTTTGGTTAACAGAACCTACGTTGTATCTATTTGGAAGAAGTTACATATTTGGCTTGCCAAATAAAGCATGTTTTAATTTTTTGAGTTAGTGGGGTAGTGTGATGAATAAGAAGGGTAATTTTGTAGAAAATTGGGATGAGTCTTACGCTAGTCTTAAAACCACTTATAGTGAAGATAGCGACACGCCGGGCAACTTAGTTAATAAAGTTCAATTTGAATTTGTGCATGAGGACCTTCAAAAATATCTTCTCAATAAAAACAATGCCAAAATACTTGAAGTAGGTTGCGGTGGAGCAAGAACTTCCTTGTATCTTGCAAAAAGAGGCTTTGACGTTACTTGTTCAGATACCTCTGTCGAAGCACTAAGGCTGGCAGAGAAAAACTTTGCACTTCATAACGCTAAGGGAACTTTCCTGGCAGATGATTTGCTAAATTCAAAAATTCCAGCAGAATCATTTGATTGCGTAATGAGTTTTGGCCTGTTAGAACATTTTGAAGACTTATCACCACTTTTGACAAGCATAACAAGGCTTGTTAAGCCAGGTGGGATACAGATCCACTGTGTGATTACAAAAAAGTTTTCAACTCAGACCATTATGGACATTTTATTTTATCCCCTTAATTTCTTAAGGCGGCTTTTTAAGGGAGATTTAAAGCAGATCTTTTCCAGAAGTTTTCGTGATTTTCCCCATTATGAGAACTCTTTTACCGCTAGGGAGTATTGCCAAGCTTTTAAGCTTTCCGGCAACAGTATTTTACGGTGTGAGGCAGGTGGCTTTCTATTTCCCTTTTTTAACTTGCCCTTTGGTCTAGGTTCAAAGCTAGTTCATAAAATACCAAATATACTTGAAAAACTGGTAAGATTTACTGATCGTACTCAGTCTAGGCTTTTTCATAAAATTGCTCCGACATTTTACGTTGTTTGTAGGAAAAACGAATCAGTATTATGAATGAGAGCAACGCGCATATTACTTCAACCTTCCATCGGGCTGCTTCCGTTATAAAATCTTTAGGAAAAGTTGTACTTGTTAACGGTCAGACGATTGAGGCACAGTTAACAATTGGTGGTATTTCGTTTTGGGATGTGGTCGCGCCTACGATTGCGTTTGGACGGGTCGCTGAAATTCTTTCAAAAAAAACCTCAGGATCCATACTTCGAGAGAGTTGCCGCAATTTTCTCCGAATTGCCAAAAGAATGGTTTGGGATAGTTGTATTTCCTTGCATGGTAATCATGACTTAGTTAAAAATGATACTGGCCAACCGTATGTCTTATTTCTAGGATTTTCAAAATACATGTTTCGGGAAACGTTACAACCACTATTAGAGGTTTTTCTAAAGGAGCCTAACTTTACAGCAATTGTCTTTGAAGACTTTTGGGGTTCTCCGCATTCGAAATATGACTTTATGGGTGGCAATAAGTCGCTTTACAGAGCTGAAATAATAAGAAAACGAGCTCGTGAAATGCGTAGGAAATTGGCTTTAGCGCGAAAGTGCATTCTGAGATCAGAACTTCCAATGATTATTGCAGGAGAAAAGATTCCAGCGATTGTTCTCAAACAGTTATTAACATGGCTTTGTTACTCATTTTTGCCAAAGCTGATTGCCGAGGCTGCAATTGCAATTCACCTTATTGAATTCCATCCTCCATTATTGATAGTTTCTCCAGATGTTCATGATCCTCGTACCAGGTTGTTTTGTCTTGCAGGGAAATTAAAAAACGTGAAGACACTTGAAGTTCAGTTCGGGTTTTATGGAGAAAATGATATTGAGTGGCAATTTTTCATTGCTGACCATCTTGCAGTTACTGGAGAAGAAAATCTTAGAGTAATGTCTAACCATGGGATTCCTTTCTCAAAAATGACAGTGACGGGCACATCGCGTTATGATAAGCTTTTGAACAGCCCTGATATGTTCGCTGAGAAGATCAAGAACAGACTTAATATTGCATCTGAACAAAAAATGGTACTATTTGCGTCACAGCCATACTATTATGGTGCATTCAGCAGTCTAGATATACGATTAAAAATGATCAGAGAACTTTTCAACAAAGTGTCAAATTTCGAAAAGCTTCAGCTTGTTGTTAAGCCACATCCACTTGAAGACCCTGTAGAGCTAAGGGAATTAGCGCGTGGAAACAAAAATATTATTTTTGTGGAAAAAGAACTTGATATTCGAGAACTGATTAAAGCATCTGATGCTTTTGTAACTTTTTTTTCTAATACAACCTTTGACGCTCTGGTTATGAATAAACCGGTGATAAATTTGGCATTCCCGGGAAGCTGTGCAAATAGCATTTTTGAGACATGTGGTGCAACTTTTATTGCAAAGACGCCTGATAAAATTGACGAGATTTTTGAGTGTATTTCTGACGAAACTATTTTAGAACTTCACAATTCTCTTTCAGATAAAAGAAGTCTGTTTTTATATAAATGGTTTCACTTACTTGATGGCAAGGCAACAGAAAGAATTAAATCCGTAGCTCTAAAGTTACTTCAGAGTGCGCAATAAAATATCTATGAACCCCTCCGCCTTGATAGAAGTAGTAATTTTTATAAAATTAGATGTGAGAGTCTCTCTATGAACAGGCCTGAACTCTCAATCTGTATCGCCACTTATAATCGCGCTGATTTTATCGGCCAGACCCTTGACAGTATTGTCTCGCAAAATTGTGATGGTGTCGAACTGGTAATCGTTGATGGAAATTCAACTGATCTGACTCCACAGATCATGAGCGATTATGTCAAAAAGTACCCGTTCATCAGGTATTTTCGCCTGCCTCAAAAAGGTGGAGTAGATCACGACTATGCTAAAGCCGTTGAATTTGCCACAGGAAAGTATTGCTGGTTGTTTACCGACGACGACTTTCTCGTCCCCGATGCAATAGCCACCGTTAAGAGAGAACTGACTGCTGAGCACAGCCTTATTATCGTAAATTCAGAAGTTCGAAATAGAGATATGAACAAGACTGTTTCCTGCAAACTCCTGAATTTAACGAAGAATGAAGTATATCATTCCGATCAGTTCGATGCGCTTTTTAAACGATTGATTCCTTATATATCATTTATTGGCTGTGTGATAATCAGACGCGATCTCTGGAGCAGTCGTGATTTTAAAGCCTATTATGGTACAGAATTCGTTCATGTCGGAGTAATTTTTCAAAAACAATTACCTTCTTCGGCATTGATAATAGAAAAAAGCCTGGTTGCAATTCGACTCGGTAATGCGCAGTGGTCGCCACGTTCATTTGGTATCTGGATGTATAAATGGCCCGGTTTGCTGAACTCGTTCACTTCGCTGTCACGGGCTACGATAAGAGAAGTTGATCATTCCGGATTCCCTGAACGTTTAAAGCAATTGATCATTCATCGAGCCAGAAACGAGTATTCTCTCAAAGAATTTAGAAAATACCTGCTTACAGCAAAAAACTCACCTTTATTTCTGCTCGCAGGCTTCGTTCTGGTTTTGCTGCCGTCGGCATCAGTCAGATTTGGGCTGCTGGCTTTTTTTCGATTGACAAAAAATTATGAAGCTATAGAATGGTGGCAAAATTAATGATCGAGATGGACCCAGATAAGGAGTAAATATGCATATCACCTTTCGCAAAAGTTGCCGAGTATGTGGCTCAAAAGCGCTCACCCCGGTTATCGATCTTGGTCCTCAACATCTGCAGGGTTCTTTTGTAAAACCAGGTAAAGAAGTTCCCCCGCTTAGAAAAATTCCTTTGTCGCTGCTGAGATGCGACCCGACCAAAGATGAAAATGCCTGTGGATTATTACAGATGGAACACACTGTTCCACCTGAGATTCTTTATTCGGCATATTGGTACAGATCTGGAACCAACAACACGATGAGAAAGCACTTGAAAGGAATCGTCGACAGCGCTGTTTCGATTCTGAATAAAAAACAGGGCAATGTTCTTGATATTGGCTGCAATGATGGAACTCTCTTTACATTTTATCCTGACGGTTTCACAAAGTTTGGCGTTGATCCTTCCGATGTCGCACAGGAAATCGACAAAAACTGTGCAACCGTAGTTCAGGATATTTTTCCGTCAAATGAATTACTGGTTCGCCTCGACGGTAGAAAAATCGACATTATCACTTCTATTGCCATGTTTTATGATCTCGAAAATCCGGTAGATTTCGCACGGAATATCAAGAGTATTCTGCACCCCGAAGGAATGTGGATTTTCGAAATGTCATACATGCCGACTATGCTTAAAATGACCTCTTATGACACTATTTGTCATGAGCATCTTGAATTTTACAGCCTGGCTGTAATTGAATATATCCTGAAGATGAGCGGGATGAAGGTTTTCAATGTCGAGTTGAACGATATCAACGGCGGCAGTCTGCGCTGTTATGCTACTCATGCAGAAAATTTCAGGTATAAGGACGAACAGTATTTACAGAACATCCGTGTCCTGCACCAGGAAGAATTCGATCTTGAGCTGGACACCGATAAACCCTATAAAAATTTTCAGGACAGGGTCAATGTTCATCGCGATGAATTGATTTCGCTGTTAAAAAAATTAAAGGCCGAGGGCAAGGTAATTCATGTTTATGGCGCATCGACAAAGGGTAACACTCTTCTGCAATGGTGCGGCATCGACAATAGAATTGTCGACTGCGCGGCTGAGCGAAATCCCGATAAATACGGCGCGAAGACCTTGGGAACAGACATTCCAATCGTGAGTGAGGCAGATTCAAGAGCCAAAAATCCGGATTATTATCTTGTTCTGCCCTGGCACTTCAAAGAAGAATTTGTCGAACGTGAAAAGGATATATTGAATCGCGGAACCGGCCTGATTTTTCCTTTACCTAAAATAGAAATAATTACTAAATAGGCGGTAAGATGAAAGCGCTGATTTTCGGTGCCAATGGCCAGGATGGCCATTACCTGGCGGCATCCTGTCGGCAAAAAGGCTATGACGTTATCGCTGTCTCAAGAAATGGCGACTGCTTGCATGGCGATGTTGCCGATTATGTCTGCGTCGAGCAGTTCATAAAGACGCATCGGCCCGATTTTATTTTTCATCTTGCGGCAAGATCTTCGACGAGCCATGAGGCTATTTTCGAAAACCACGAAACTATTGGTTCCGGAACCATAAACATTCTGGAATCAGTTAAAAAATGGTCACCAGGCAGCAAGGTGTTCATAACCGGCAGCGGTCTGCAGTTTGAGAATAGACTTCAGCCGATATCAGAACGCGATCCTTTTGCCTACAGCAATCCATATGTTACGGTTCGAAATTATTCAGTTGGTCTGGCCAGATATTATCGCAGTCTTGGCATTAAAACCTATGTCGGCTACTTGTTTCATCACGAAAGTCCACTGCGTGGAGAAAGGCATGTCAGCCAGAAAATTGCCAGGGCTGTTCGCAGTATCGCTGACGGAAACCATGAAAAGATCGTCATCGGCGATCTTTCAGTTAAAAAAGAATGGACGTTTGCGGGCGATGTGGTTGAAGGCATTTTGTTGTTGGTAAATCAGGACTCCGTGTTCGAAGCGACCATAGGTTCAGGAATCGGCTATACAATTGCGGACTGGCTGGCCGAATGCTTTAAAGCCATCGACAGAGACTGGCGCGATTTTGTGGTCGAAGAGCTTGGGTATCGGCCGGAATACAATGTGTTGATATCTGATCCAACTACGATAAACTCACTGGGATGGCACCCAGAAACTTCGTTCTCGCAGCTCGCAGATATCATGATGCATCGACAAAAGTGAAGTTAACTTCTAACTGTTGATTACAAGATTAAATTCGTATATGAGGTGTTCTATGAAAGTAATGATCACCGGCGGGGCCGGGTTTCTTGGTATAAATCTGGTGCGCTATCTGCTCGAGCGCGGCCACGAGGTGATTTCGCTCGATATCGCGCCTTTTGACTATCCCGAACGCGACAGAATCGGCATTGTCATTGGTGATATCCGCAAGGCCGACGATGTCGCGCTGGCGCTACAGGGCTGCGACTCGGTCGTGCACTGCGCCGCGGCGCTGCCGCTGTATAAGCCCGAAGATATTTTTTCGACCGATATCGACGGCACCCGCACCGTTCTCGAACAGGCGCAGAAGGCCGGCATAAAGCGCGTCGTGCATGTTTCCTCGACCGCGGTCTATGGCGTTCCCGACCATCATCCGCTTTTCGAAGACGATCGCA